>Ga0307514_10000978_pt1 | contig 42552 bp, 35 predicted proteins | sample 16_EM_MG_FD_203088 | JGI IMG/M metagenome (GOLD analysis project Ga0307514, IMG submission 203088) | Populus trichocarpa ectomycorrhiza microbial communities from riparian zone in the Pacific Northwest, United States - 16_EM | ecosystem: Host-associated > Plants > Roots > Unclassified | place...
TAGGTCTTCCATCAATAACTTCTACCTGTTTCTTTTCCTTCAACTCTTGAAGGGGTATTTGATGATGGCGAGCAAAATCTTGATCCATAAATGCAATGCCAGTAGCTCCGCAATCAATCAGTGCATGCGTAGGTATCTCTTGGTCATTGATGGTCAATGAACAGGTTATAACTAAATGTTTGCCTTCCATTGATCCTTCTAATACCTCCACCTTACTAACTGATACCCGCGAAATTCCAAAACATTTTAAAGCATTTAAAACAAAACTTTTTCCGTCAACCAAAGCGCCATCCTGCTTGGGTTGACCTAATCTTTTCCCGATTCCTCGGAACCTTCCTTGGTTCCTACTTCCTTAACTTCTGCTCCCGACGCCTTAAACGTCCGACCCTTTTTCCTTGCCGCACATTCTGCTGCCCTGTGGTTAAACCCACCACAGTATAAACATCTCCCATCTGCAAACCTCTTTGCTCTTTCCTCTGCCCAAATCCTCCTTTTTCCCGCGCTGAGATCCATTGGTGCAGGTCCAGTATATCCAGCAATTGTTCCAGCAGGGGCTGCTTCTGGGGCCTTCGGGATAGGAGGGGGCCTGGGGGAAGCGAAACCTATCCTGCTTCCTTTATTCTGTGCCGCTTTCCCTGCACGCCTTTGTCATATCTGGTTGTCCCGTTTCTGGCAAATCGTCACAAACGCAGGAAGTTCCTCAGGCATATTGCTATACGTAAAGGAGTCTTTCATTTCCTCAGACAGCCCCATCCTCAGGGCATTCCGCAGGGCCGAGGGATTCCAATCGAGGTCGGCGGCAATAACTTGAAACTCAGCATAGTACTGGGAGAACTCACGGTTCTTTTGTTTAATTTCCCGTATCTTCTGTTCGGCGGTGGCTACCCGGTCGGGGTCCCCAAAAGCTGCTTCCAGGAGTTGTATCAAAGCTGGTAGGTCTTCCAGCCCTATCGTTCCGTTCTCCCGGACGTGTGGTAAGATCTGGCCTAAGGCTACTCCCCTCAGGCGGTTGAATGCGTACCGCATTTTCGATTGTTCGTCCGGGAAGCTGGCGGGCTTGTGTCGTATGACCATCCGGAGTTGAGCAATCCAGCCTCTCAACTGTGTTCGATCCGACCCTGAAAAGTCCGGGGAGTCGGGAAACTTCTGTCCTCTGTTCTCCGGGGCCTGGGGAGCAGCTGGGGTCGCTCTGGCTGCTAACGTCAAAGCATTCGCTAACTGCATCCTCAAACCGCGGACTTCTTCTCCAGATTGTCGTGCGTCTCGGGTCATGTCGTCCAGTTCCTGTTGAAGCTCCTCGCTGGTTCCTGGAGCCGATGGTCTCCTCAAGGCCTCGTCCCGTTCGTTCCTCAGAGTCTGTATTTGTTGCTCGAGCTCGGTATGATCGCACTGCGGGGGCAGGAACTGTCTCGTTTGTAGATCTGTGATCTGCCGCTGTAGGTCGATAATCTGTTGTGGGTGCTCGCAAACCATTTGCACCTCTCTGATCGGTTGGGAGTACTGTGCGACCCGCATCAATACTTCCTGTGTTTGGATGAACGCTTCCCTCAACTGTTCGCTCCCTACGTTGTCTTTGTCGATGTCGATGAGTGCCATGATGGTGCCCTGATCCTCGACAGATATCAGGGCCACTCCGGGTTCCATTGATCCTGACATTGCAATGAACTAAGCACATCTACCAGTGCCAGTTATATGCGTCAAGTTCGGAGGGGGTCGGGGTCGGGGGTACTATAACAATTAGCAGAATCCCCAGGGACTTTGCTGTCGTTGCTGCTGCTGCTGCGTGTCCGATTGTTGAATGAGTTCCGGTGCAATTATGGCCTTTGCACTCACACGGTTCTTCGGGATCGCAAGCAAACCAGGAATGTGCTCCTTGATACTTAGTCCAGTGTTGTCCGAATACGGGATCGTTAATATCGAGTCCGCCACCCTCCCTGGCTGCGTCTGTCCAATAAGTATTCCAAGGTGAGGGGACGGCTGACTGTTCCCAAAAATAGGCTTCGAGGGGTTCCTCCTCGAAAGATTCTCTGAGTATGGCTTCAATACTCTCGAAAGCGTTCAAGGGTTCGGGTTCAAAAACAAGACAAGGGGTTCCGGCGAGATCAAACCAATTGGTTCGTGAAGTGCAGTTATTCTCGTACTTTTGCATTCGAATATGGTGATCTATGCGGGTACTGACGGATGTCAAATCCGGTAAGTCGGAATAATTCGTCGACGCAATCGTCGCAAACGTGTATCCACCGGTGATTTGATGCTAGGTAAACCCAACAAGAAATAGAGCAAGATTTGGAACAATACTTACACCCTGTCGAGGGGTATAGGCACATTCAATATCAGGTACGATGTTGTAAGACTCGTTCTAGTGTAATGGGCAGGGTCAATTGTAGGTGATATTGGTAACAATAATGTAATTTCGAAAGCGGGGCGGACAGGGCTCGAGGTTCGTTTCGAGGAAGTCAAGACAAGACAAAACAAGACAAAAGTCGAAGCTGTTTCAAAGTCGTAACTTGCTTTGCTATACAAGAGAACGAGTAAAGAGAGAAGAAAAGGAAATCCTCCAACGCCAATCAACACTCTCTTCATATACAATCCGCCTGCCACCCTCGAACCATCCCTCATGCTCCGATATACCATCTGAATCTCAACCCATGATCTTACACACCACTCCACCATTCCTTATCGTAACAATCACGCCACATCTTCCGACGTGGCAACACCTCATGCCACGTCCCTATCGTACTAAATTATCCCGCCACCATCTTGCCGCTCTTCCCGCGTCTTCGCCTTTCTGTAACACAATTCCTTCGACACCACCAGAATCTGCCTTCCTTATTCCCAAGTATCTCCGTACCTTCCTGCGCCGTGACACCCTGGGTATTCAAGATTGAGTTGATTGCTGGCATACTTCAGCGAATATCTGGCAACCTATGTCTGTACTCTTGTCATGTGGGCCCTCATACCACTGCATTTTCATACCAGCTCTGTAGGCCTGACTTTGCCCATGTTGGGTTCTTAGAGATGTTAATTGATGAGCAGCCTAATTGATCTCAAATGTACTGGTCTTCTACTATTGTGATCTTAGTACTAGATAGTACGCCCTGATTGCACTGACCAGCACCACTGCTCAGAAGCTGGGGGCGGAATGTTTTTTATACTGGACCGTCATCATGGTATTGCTACTCTCATCTCTCCGTCTCATAGTATAACTCTGAAGTCAGTGGGTTGTGAGATGCTGTGCGTTCCCGACTATTCAAATTCTACCAGAATGTAGTGATACCTTGCCAACACTTGCCATGCCACAATGAAGCAGTGATCATATTGAATTGACACTCCATACTATATTGATAGCTGAATTTCATGGACGGTCAGTCATAAATGGAGTCTTGCCGATCTGCAATATTACTGAGTTGACAAGTGAGATTTTCGGCACCCCAAGACTACTCTTGGCTTTACTGTAATGAATTGTAGTTGAATTTCATCCAAGTGTTCCATCCATACCCTCAAAGTCAATAATTGCAATTTCTGATCATGTTTATCCAATCTCCCTAACCCTGCCAGCTACCATGAGAGGGAGTCTAGATTTTCGGTTGTTGACTGTGGAAACTGTACTGAAGTGTAATCTGTTTGCTGTCTCCAGAAAAACAAAGATTATTGTGAAGCATTGTGTAGGCATATTTCGAATGTCAACAAGTTTTGTGTTTTGGAGCATCACAGCATTTCCGTCTTCCTTTCCACTTCCACCAGTGTGGAACTTCACATTTCATTCTGATCTAAATACAAATGGTCCAGCTTCTGGTTTTAGGCCAGCGAAGTTATGAATAGCTGGATATATCATTTTTTGCCACCTTGTTATGGTGATTCTGATGACTTCCTTTGCAGTGGATGTTGCAATTGCTGTTGTTGCTATTTGCCATGCAGTTTGAATTCTGAAACTGTTGTACAATTGATAAACTATTCAGCGTGGTTGAGTTTTCTGTTTACTGGGGTTATCACCTTCATCCTGGACTTGAGTCAGGGTAACAGTCTACTCCATGGAATATTGCACAGGTTCTTGTCATGGTGTAGGAGCCATCCCACTACCCACTAATTTGCTTCTATTCATTTTACAGAGAATCTTAGTTGTTTAATTACTCTGTACATGAAGTTAGTATTGGATATTTTTCCTGTATTTATATTCCGGTACTAATAGCCAGACACCATCCACATTGCTTCTGTGTATTTGATCAAGCCATCCTAGTACAACATTGAATTTCTCTCTATAACTTAAAGCCACTTCAATGAATCTGTCATCAGGTTCTGTTTCTGAACAGTGTTCAGATGGTTGATCCATCTGCTGAGTTGGCATGATATATATTTAACTTTATCAGAATTTCAATTGGAGACTAAGTGTGTATAGCATCTGAAGTTATACAGTAACTAATTGAGGAAGTTAGTGAGTAGATTTACTCCACTGCAGTACAGGTCTGGATGGGTTATACCAAATATTTTTATGTTTAATATTTCTAGTCAAACAGATGCTCTACACAATGTCCAGTTCACTTCCATCGGTTCTGCATTTTGCATAAGAAGTTCAGTATTCTGTAGAATTGTATAATTGAATATCTCTCACTGCTCCTATATCACCATGTAAATAACCACGATTTCGGATGGTGTGGTTGACTTCCACTCTGGGACAGGTACACCTCCACTCGGAGGTCTATCCTTACTTTCGTGCAGGCTATGCCCACCGTCACCCAGTGGGTTCACTTCGGCTGAGATCATTGTTCTTGGTAATTTCATCGTCTATAAGTAAAGAATCTAACCAGATCCTAACAAGTATTACTTGGCTGAGAGGAGATTACAGGTATATGGTACTGCAATACGTACTAGCTGTGTGTACTTTATCTCTGGTAGTTTGGTTTGGGAACATGGTAGCAATATTGACTGTAAATTACCATATACGCTCATTGTTTCTGTCAGTTGTGTGGTATTTCATATTCTTCTGAAAATAAGAGTACATTTGTATCCCCTCATCAGTGAAATGCATTCACTAACTGAAGAATCAAATATACTATCATGGCACATATCACCTTGATCCATTAGGCTGAGACTTTGTAGTATGTCATCATGCGGTTGTGGGATAGGGCAGGCAGCTACTATATAGGCTACATGATATCTTGGACATAGACTCAAGCAAGCAATCATCTCGACAGGTTCATCAGAACAAGTTATGAGCCAGGACGGGGCCATGATCCGGACACCCCTTTAGAGAACTATCATGTGCAGATAACAGTCACATCGCAAACCAGCATATAAGCGAGGTTGCACAGTGTGGAATGCATTGCAAACTGGTGCAGAATCAGGATACCCTATGGACCCAGCAAGACGATTAAACAGTGCAAACAATGCCTTCTCCTGACAAAGTCTCACACTGAACCCACTTACAGGGCTACAATGGGTGCAATAGCCTCGGTGTTGTGTTCAACAGATATATCAGACTACAGCAACCAAACAAAATATCCAGAGGACTCATTCACGATGAGTACGTAGAGCAGATTTGTGGGAGTTTAGGATGAGTTCTGGTCAACATTGGCATCATGAGAATATGTTCAAAGCAATTTCTTAATAGGTTAACCATGTGCCGGCCAAGCGGATCAACATACAGCATGGTATATGATATCTGCATAGTGTATGACAAGTGGGTGGGTAATAGATGGTGGATACTTGGGAGGTGTCAGCACAGTCACGAAACCCTCCGGGAGTGCTACTGTTTGTCCCTTAGAGTTGGCTGAGTATATGATTTGTGATAGCCACAATAAACCAGTGACAGCAATTATGGCCATGGATCGATGACCTCTGTGAACTCCTCTACTGCGAGGTTGAGAAAGTGTTGTTACACACTGTACAGTGCCTACCTTCGACACTAAACCTCCAATGATGATGACAACTTGCCTGGAACTGGGAAGCACTGTAGAGGAATCCATAATCCACGGAAATGAGATTTCTAGTACTAGCTGAGACTTATTTCAAGATTTCCAGGGAAAAGTATCTCCAATGTCGATACCGACACAGACACAACTGTCCATTCAAATGCTAATATCAACCACCATAAAACACATTTTGAACACATGTGAGTAAGAGGGAAACGATGCTTATTTACTTTGTATGGTTACCAGAAGTCACCATTGCGAGAGTGAAGCATCTCAATTTTGACACTGACACCGACTCATACTCCACTACAAGAGCATCCACCCCTGAACATCTGGCTATGATCCATTGCAAATTAATCCAAAATGACGATCAACACTTCCACTTCATTTGTCCAGCGGAACTCAACATTTCCATGTAGAAATGTCTCCAGTTTCCATAATGACAGACTCACATTCACATAAGCCCGCACACACTCCACTACTCGAATATCTGCCACCATACAACTGCTTATGAGCCCTTGTGTTTGAACCGAAATGACGAGCAACAATTCAACATCATTTCTCCAGTGGAAGTCAACATCGCCATTCAGAACAACCTCCGATTTCGACAGCAACAGCACAACCCATGATTGGGACCAAGAGGTTACATACGGAAATCAACAATGTGCCAGCTGGGAGAAGTAGTATATTCAATATATATATTCCGCATAATACTGACCATGACAATGTCAATCACGAGACAACAGGACTGTATGTTACCTTTGGCGGAGTGGTTGACAGCAAATCAATATAGCTGAAGCTGACAGCACAATGGAGAACCATACTTAGGCATGGGCCCATGGGTGACCCCTTCAACGGCATGAGCGTAAGTCATTTTGAAGGAGCTCTGTGCATTGCACAGTTTGGCTTCTGTCTTCAGTCTTGTGTTGGTTTTCTGGATGTTTTTTCAAAGGCTTAGTGTTTGACAGATGTGATAAGTCCCTGGAGGAGTGTTACACCTAGTCTTTGAAGTATATGTCATCAAGTGGCTGTGGGTTAGGGCTGGAAGCTTATTATATAGGCTGCGTGTTATCTCAGACTCAGATTCAATCAATTAATTGTCTCAACAGGTTCGTCACAATGTATTTAACCGTAACTGTTTTGTATAAGTTGTATGGTTGCCAACAAGAGCATGTGCAGGTATATTGAAAAGAAAGTGGTAAAATACTTGACACAAAGTAAAGTGAAATGATATTGGCAAAAACTATATAATTCTTGCTTACCTGGAGTCAGTGACACGCCACTTCTCCACTATTTAGAAACCAGCTTGGAACTTGCTTTTGTGTTCTTTCATTCATGCTGTGTTCGTGCAAATTACAGTATGACAGAGCCTAAGACAACCCCTCTGCCTACTCACAAGCCGACAAGATGGCGGAGCTCCTACCTACTACCCACCATCCCATGTGACAATAGAAAATCAATTCAGTACACACAATTCGAAAGAACAAAGAGACCAACGTCAATATAGAGAGACAGCTGCCGGACCAAACACCTTGGATCCTGCTCGGGCTCCACAGCTAGTTTTGGCGGGATCATCCAATCGTCAGTAGTTGGTAGGATGTCCATCACCGCTTGATCGCATTTTTCCATCGAAAATAGCTCTGATATCTGCACATGCTGGCATCAGCTCACTTTCCATGCAGTAGCCTTTCCCACCGCCTTCCAGAGCGCAGTCTGCTGGTCTTTCCACTGGCAGCAGTGGCAGCAGTGTCAGCAGAGATGCTCCTGTCTCTACAGTGCTCCACTTGCACGTCATATACTTTGGTTGTCCTCTCAGTGTCAAGACTGCTTTAGGTATGGTCCAGTCAGTACAGGCCCACTCTTCGGTCTGTAGTACCTTGTTGCCAGTGATGTCACGCTTGTCATTCGGATGGATCTCTTGCTCCCAGCTTTGCCTTTCAGCCTGTATGGGTAGTGTTTGGAGCACTTGTCGGCCTCCCACTTGGACTTCACTGCCGTTCTACCAGTGGAGATCCGTCTAGCTATATTCATGGCCAAGGTCTATATTGGCTCTTGTACTGTATAGTCTCAGTCTTCTAATGCCAGGTTTGCCTGACGGTCGGCCTCTTCATTCCAGGGGATATCCAAGTGTCTCAGAATCCAGGCGATCCCAGCTTTGATGCCATCGGCATGGAGGGCCCTATCTCGCTCAGTGATTGCTCTTGGTAGTTGCTGCCCTGGCCCTGGGTCCAGGTGCACTGCCTGTCTGATGACTGCCGGCAAATGAATAAAAAGTGCCACATTCGGGACTTTGTATACTCGTAGTGCTGCCACTATTCCAATGGATTTTCTCAGTGTCACTCTGATTGCACAGAGTTCAGCTTTGAACACCTCCATTTGTCCCCATACCAAAGTAGCTGCTGAAGACCATCCAGCCATCTTTATTTGAATCCACTGCTGCAGCTCCTACTGTTGCATTGCCCATTAGCGATTAGTCCGTCCACCACGTCCAAGTGCCACATCCCACCTTGCATTCATGTCTTCTTGGCAATAGCTCGGCGGCTTTCTTTACCATTGCGTCATCTTCCAGTATAGTGGTCTTGACTGCTTGCTCCTCCCCCATGTCTGGCCAGCCCAATGTCTCTGAATTCTTGATACGCCAATGCTCTATCAGAGCCATACTATCTACTGGTGCACCAAGGGTGGGCTAATTGAAGAGCTCTTTCAACTTACAGCCTTCATACGGGCTTGCTAGCCATGCCATGAACCATGGTTGTCTGGTGTCAACGGCCACCGCTGTAGGTGTGAGTGCTGAGTGTCTCAGAAGTGCACCTCTCAGAGTTGTCGGCTGCATGCCTAGAGTTGACAGGGATATTTGGTTCATGAGAAGCTGGAGGTCATCTCACTGGCTACCTACCTTCCGATCCCATCAAAGCTTGCTTCTATACAGCAAGATGGCCTGGATGCAGGCTATTGGTACTGCTCCCACACATGCTGGTATGACTCTATACATTCCTGTAAGTGACTAGCGTCATGCTTCTGCAGCTCTCCTTGACTTCATGCATTGGTTGTGATGCTCCTGGAACATTAGGTGGGCGTCCAACCAGACAACATACCACCTGGTCCCTTTCATGTTAAACCTGACGAAGCCATTCCCAACTCTAATCTTTGCTGATTGCTGCAGACCAAGGTGAATCTTGTGGCCTCGTTGGCAAGTGAAGAGCACCACGTCAGTTTTAGTCATGACAAACCCCACTTCCCGTTGTTCCACCAGGTGTATCTTTACTCCTATGCATGTTGTTAGTTCTCAGACAATTTGTTTTACTTCACTTCCTATTGCCACCCATCAGATGTTGTCCATGAATGACAGATCTTCAACTCCAGAGACCCTCTTCTCAACACATATTATGGGCCATGATATGCAATTTGCGAAGAGGATCGGAAACACTGGTGAACCCTGTCATATACCTGCCTGCACCAAGTGCATCTCCAGCACACAACTCTCGTGTTAACAATGGTTCCGGACCGTTGCTTCCGCTCTGGGTCCAGGTCGGATCCAAACTGTCACCATATCAACGGTCTGCGCTGCTGATCCACCCAAACCGTCAATTTGGGTATTATTCACTGGCAATCTCCCAACCTGTCTGAATTGGGCGGGTTGTCTGCAGGTCGCCCAGTTGGTCCATCTGAAGATTCGTATAGTGCTTATATTTTTACAGTTTTATAATTGGATAATATCAAAATCGGGTATTCTGCATTTATTAATCTCTGTTGCCCTGTTTTGCAGCTTGCGATATCGATCAATTTGGAATCTGTGTTTGTCCTTCTCTATGGTTTATTATAGCCTGGAAATGGGGTTAATAGTTCTGTTATGAGCTTATGTATCTGACCAATACCTTGATTACCCAAAATACAAGACCGCAAAGTGTTAACACTCCATTAACACTCATTTTCATGATGGAGTAATCAATATATCATGCTGTGGTGCAGATGAAAAGGCTGCCAGGACATACTATATGAACTATTGCCACAAATCGACACTTTGATGGGCCACAATGCAAGAGACCTAAAATCGGTGATGCTCAATTGGCACTTATTTTCAGGATGTGGCAGTGAGCATGTCACCATTCTCTTTTTCCCCTAATGGCGACAATATCTCATCTATGGATGTTTGCAATCAATCAAAAGTTAGATTTTCTAAGATGCAACTCCACCAATTGTTGACGCTCCATTGACGCTCATTTTCAGGATAGGGCAGGGAGCGTGTAACATTTGTTTTTGCCTCTAAAGGTGGCAAATACCTCATTTATGGATGTTTGCAAGATACTGCCACTGAAATTACCAAGATGCAATACCAGAAATCATTGATGCTCTGTTGACACTCATTATCAGGATGGGGCAGGGAGTGTGTGGCTATTGCTTCTGCCTCTCACTGCAGCCAATACCCCATTTATGGATAGCAGCCACCCATTGGGACTTACATTACGGAAGATGCAAAGGAAATAATCATTGATACTCCGTTGATGCTAATTTTCGGAATGGAGCAGTGACTGTGCCGTGAGCTATTTTACCTATACAGGCTGCTATTAGGTTGGTTATACCTAGCAGCGACCAAATCACATTTCAATTACCGTACTGACAAGACCGGTAATAGTTGACCCTCCATTGACACTCATTTTGATGTATTATCCATATATCATCTGCAGCTATCAATAATTGCATTCATAATTATTTGTCATTGATGGTAGCCTTTCTGCCTGATCCAAACTTGGCCCTTTGGCAAAGCCAAGCCCAGTAATCTTCTTGCACTGGTTGCTTATATTCTATTGAAATCTATACATCTTGCAAAATGATTCAATTTGCCTGCTATACTTCTGTGTATCATCCACTATTCACAGGCAACTGCTGAATATTCCCCCATAATATTTCTCTGAATGAAATTCTCAGTCAAACTACAGATAGAATCTGGTGAAAATACATTGACTGATTCTGTCTTACTGTTTCTTAATTCCCTTATTCCTTCACATTTCCATTGTACCTACCATCATCAACACCTGTTCAGAATTTTTCTTCAACCTCAAGGTTGGTTGAATCAATCCCGGAATATTGAGTACATCACTCACATTCCGCTGCTCAGGGGGTTTGGAATGCTCCACACCATTGTCTAGCTCTGTCTCGGATTCATTGTCCGCCTCCCAGTTGTCTTCGGTGTCGGTTGGATTATCCAAATCCCCATTCCAGCCAAGCTCATTTTCGGTGTCCAAAATGCTTTCAGGTTGACTATCATCATCAGTTCCGGCAGATTGGCGCTCGATTCGTTTGATTTGGCGGATATTCAATACTTGAGTTCATCCTCCTGGGAGAACCTTTGCAGACAAAGCAGGTGGCACAGGTGATCTTTCCGAGAATTCAAATGCAGCTGCACCATCATGTTGAAAGTTTGAGCAGGACACTTTGAGGATTTCTTCAATATCTGAAATGGATCATATGACAGTTATTTGCATGTTTTGAGCATGAGATTCCTTCTGTGTAATATATGAGGTCTGGCTGCCCCACCATGTCTCCAAAATGTCGTAGACCTTGGCCATTCTATACAATGTCTTTTGCTCTCTCTCTCGCTTCATTTCCAAGTCATTATCAGTATTTGTCATGTCCAATACTAGGTCATCGCCTACCAATAACCCATTATTAGCTCAAGTAAAGTGCTTTACAAAAACTTTTTCGCCAAAAGTCTCGCCTGTTGTTGTTGGCTGCCTCCAGCCGATCACATGTTGCCCAAGGGAGAAACTCGCCTCCACTTCAACACCATGTAGTGTAATAAAAAAGAGGTTGTTTGCCACATTAGAGAGATTGGCATACATTGAGTGCATTTCCTCTTGCTGACCCCACCAGTCCGTGATATCCTGGATGCAAAATTTACTGCCAATCTCCATAGTATCTGAGTGGTAATTATTATGATTCGGATTAATTTGCCCCCAGCTCTGTGCTCGTTCAGACTGTGAATTTGACTAAAACATTGCAGCGGTCAGTAAGGGTGCTGCACAATTGCTTTGTCCGGGTGTAGTTTAGCTCACATTTTTAGGGACAAAGTATGCTTCATCATTGCTGGAAAAATCATATGCATTGTAAGAAGATTAACCAGATCTTGAAACAATTGGAAAAGAACAAAGATAGTTGGTCGGTGTGCTTTCAGGTTTTGTGACGAGTAAATGTCGATCTTTGGCGCTGCATCCATTCTGAACATACTTCCAAAAGGCCTCATGGTATTGTGTAATATAAGATATCTCATTCTAAGCATTAATATTCATTCCTTTGTCCCACTTACTAAATGATCGTAACTTCCGGAAGGAATCAAGGATATCTGCTGAAATGGGACGCATACCTGTCGCAGGAGTAACTTCAGTATAATATTTGGGCAGCTTCTGTCAGGCAAACTTCCCAGCAAAGTATAAGTCTTCCTGCCATTGAGTCCCCTTCTTAGCTAAAGCTCAAATAATGCCATCCATATGATTAAACATGTCTTTGTAGACAGTGATAACATGATGCAGAGTAACTGTATGACTTTTCAACATCCAGAGTGTCCAGTACCGGAATGTCCTTAACACTTCCATAACATACTTGATGGTAGTCTATTCATTCTGTGTTGAAAACAGTGGCCGGTAATCACTGCATTGTGGATTCTTGATCCACTCGCAGGTGACCTCTCGTAATCAGTAGACCTACTTCTGCAACTCCAGTGTTGAATTTCACTAGGTTGTCATATCCAGAATAGGTAGTTCATCGATTCATTGATCAGCTTTTTAACAGTGAATAAAATCATTCCGATGGCCAGGTCTCAGCGTAATCATTACAGCAAGCATTTTCTGCTATAAAATGGTCAGTTTCAGGACTTTCAAAATATATTGAAATACCTACTTTATACAATTATCTTTGCTAAACCTAGTCTCATGGCAGACACATTGATGATTCTAGCATTGCCTTCCTTTCAAGGTCTTTGACTCTTCCCAATATCTATGCTTTGATTCTGTCCAAATTGCTGATTGCGCTCATGGGCTTCTGACGACTTGGTGCGGCCTTTACACACAGACTGCTCATGATTGCACCTAGGGCAAGCTGAATGATGTGCGCCATGCAAGAAATGTGGTTTTGCAATGCAGCCCACTCGATTCCAGATGTCTCAAGGGTGAATTGTAAGTAGCAAGTCATCGAGTAATTTCAGGAAGCGTAATCAGTTGTATTTCAAAGTAAATGGCCGTCGGTAAGCTCCAAATGATCAACAACTTCCTTCAAAAATACAGCTACCCGTGCTCCAGCATATTGACTGTTGACCGATCATCGTTAATTACCTTTCAAACAAGGAATTCAATATGCTATCAACCTCATTGAAAGCAAGTTGTACTTCTCGCAATACTACATTTCGATCCATCTAGTATGCAATGACCAATGTTATAACTAGTTTGTTCTGTGATGTCCATTGGTCTAAAGCTATACTACCATTATTTCTTGATGGCAATTGCTTATAAATTGCATCCACTGTAAGTGTGTATTCCCTATGGCACATGTTGGTCAGCAAGCTGGCAGATGGCAGCACCGATTCGCTGCGTAATGAATTGTATAACTGTTGTAGCTCTAGGTTTGATCTAGCATGCCATGGAATATAAGCCGAAACAAATCCTAACATGAGGTAGCGATTCTATTTGTGTTGGTGAAATTCGGCAGTATCAAAGTCCTTCGCTGCCAGTTTGGAGCATTTTGCCTGTCAATCAGTTAATTTAAATAAAACCGAAAAGTCAAATGTGAATTTCCTTTCCACACTTACAATTGGAATTGCTTGACTTCCTTGTCTCCTCAGTATGGGCAATGTAGTTACATCGACTGTTGAACTAGTCATTCCAGTAACTTCTGTCTCTGTCAATTTGTTTAACTTTGTGATATGCACTTTTGCCAGCTAGTGTTCACCACATCAGCAAAATGTATTTTAGTTACTGGAAGCCTCCAGGAGTCTCTGAGAAGATGTGGAGTGTAAACATGGATGCGTCAATTGCAGGAGAGTATGAGACCCTTGGAGGCCATTCCTGCCGGCCTTCAAAGTGACTGGAAGTGCCGACAACAAGCCTGGGAGCACCTGGGAACGCTGGTGACAAACCTGGGAGCACCGGTGACAAACCTTGGAGTGCCGGCGACAAGTCTGGGAGCACCTCTGATCACAGTAGAGCAGTCAGGGAAAAACAACATCTTCCTTCGCAACGCTGCTGGTGCACCCGGAAATCATAGCTACTACTTCTCTCTCAACGATTTTTAAAAGTTATGTATTCAGTTTGTATTCTCATCTATGTATATACGTATGTATCTATATAGCTACCCCTCTACACACCGTATATCTGGACTGGCTGCAGGTAGTGCTTGAGAGCAATTCGAGGTGCGCCTGAAAATGTGGATCGACTGAACTCTGACATACACTCCAAGGCCATGATCAAGCGAGTTTGGAGATGCACTTGGAGGCAGTAATCTAGCGTATTTGGAGATACACTTGGAGACCATGATCAAGTGCACTTAGTGAGGCACTCCAAGATCGTGATCAAGCCAGTGTGTAGATGCACTTGGAGTCCGTCATCAAGCGAATTTGGAGATACACATGGAGGCCGCGATCAAGCGAGTTTGGAGACCGTAACCGAGGGAGTTTGGAGATGCACTCTGAGACCAAAATTGAGCAAGCTTGGAGATACACTTGGAGGCTGTGATCGAGCAAGTTTGGAGACCGTAACCGAGCGAGTTTGGAGATGCAATTGGAGGCTGTGATACAGCAAGGTTGCAGATACACTTCGAGGCCGTGATCGAGCGAGTACGGAGTCCGTAATCGAGCTAGTTTGGAGATGCACTTGGAGGCCATAATCAAGCGTATTTGGAGATACAGTTGGAGGCATTGAACGAGTGAACATAGAGATGCACTCCAAGATCGTGATCGAGCGTGTGTGTAGATGCACTTGGAGGCTATGATTGTGCGAACTTAGAGGCCTTGATTGGACGAGTTTGGACGAGAACTGAGAGGCAGTCCATGGACGACGCGCCGGGTGCTGAGACTCTTGTCATCAGTTAGTTAACTCGCAACCGTGGGATTGTGACAAGGCGACTTTACCTTGGAGCTCTCATGGAGCGCTGGCTAATGGCAGTCGATCATGCAGGGAGGCACTCCGGAAGCTGAAGCTAAATTCAGGGGTCAACTTGTAATCATGCAAATGAAGGGAAGACAAACAATCTTGGGTGTATGCTGTACTCGGTGTCAACTAATGATCATGACATGGAGAGAGAGAGAGTAATGACTTAACTTAGTGTTCTGCGATGATGGAAGAGTTGTGAACAAGAAAGAGAGAGATGGTGGATAAATATGAGCACGATGTGGCGGATTACGAGCGGATGTGAGATATCATGGGTACAACTTGCCTGATTGGGTTTAGAACACCTCATATCGTTGTAATTACACGCGGTATCGGGACGCGTACATGGTGTAATGGGGATGGTAAATTGACTCGCACACAAAATTCCCTTAAGTCCCAGTTTCTGATGATGATTTCCCGCATACCATCGCATCTCTGTCATGCTTGTCCCCAACTCTACCATCACCGAAGCACACAAAGTTATCTCATCGCTCTCTATCTCTCCATGCCATGATCAAGAGCTAACTCTGAGTACTGCATACACCGAGTACAGCATACACCGAACACAGCATACACTGAACACAGCCTACACCGAGTACAGCATACGCTGAGTACAGCGTACGCCGCGTACTGCATCATCCCAAGATCGACTGTCTCCCGCTCCCAGCCAGTCTCTCATCTCTCGGCAGACCATGTTGTATTCAATTCTCTACATTGGCACAATTACGAGTTAACCAATGAATAGAGTGTCAGCTCCCATCGCGCCTCCCTCCTGAACTACCGCCTCCAGATTGACCGCCTCCTAGTACTCCTCTAATCACGCTCTATCATGGCCTCCAAGTGCATCCCCAACCTCGCTTGATCACAGCCTCCAAGTGTATGTCTACACTCGCACAATTACGGCCTCCAAGGTTCCAGCATCACGGCCTCCAAGTTCATCACCAATCTTGCTCGAATATGGTCTCCAAACTCACTTGATCACGGCCTGCAAGTATATCACAAACTCGCTCGATTACAGCCTCCAAGTTCGTGCCATCACGGCCTCCAAGTACATCTCCAAACTCGTTCAATTATGGTCTCCAAACTTGCTCGATCACGGCCTCCAAATGTATTGCCTAACTCGCTCGATTACGGTCTCAGAGCGCATCTCTAGGTTCACTCGATCACGATGCGGTTAAACGGTGGAGCTACAAGGCATACAGTCCATCATGAACAATCCGCCGCACCTCGCATGGTATCCTAAGGGAATTCGTATGACAAAGCAGTTCGAAGTCAAGGAGTGTAGGGAGAGGGTGAGAGGATTGGAAGGGATACCTGGCCATGATGAACCACACATATTGCGTGGATCTACGTAAGCTTGGCAAGAGTGCATGAGATCAAGAGCTGGGAAAGATAGAGTGTGTATTTCGTATATTGTGATGATGTCTATCTACCCCGGGGTATTCCAAATTTATACTGCCTGTCGTTGAGTCCATCTCCAGTATCCCTGTATTTCCGTATGTATATATATAGAGAGACTTAGATAATACATGCCATATTATGATGTAGCAAATCTTGTGACTGTAACAGACTGATATGATCGATGAAATACCTTGTGGTTATAGAACTATATGAACCACTGGTGTGAGAATACAGCACAAAATCTCCTGCAGAGCTTGTACAGAGGTCTTAGCTACTCTCGAAGTCTCCCGCAGACCTGCACAGACATTGCAGCAGCTCCAAAATTTGACCATCGTAATAGTCAAATTTCATAGCATTCTGAATGCACCTCCGTCACTTCAGGTGCTTTCAGGAGCACGTGAGGATGCACTTGCTGAGTCTGAGAGTACATTGCAAATCTCCAGGGGGGGCTGAGAGCATCTAGAAGTACTTAGAAGCACTGGCGAGGGCTACCGGAGTGTCTGGGAGGTTTGCATATGGCTTCCAGACCAAATTACATTTTGCTGATGCACTGAGCTGGTCCCATGTCTTGATGGATGGCGAAGAACTTGATGAAAAATGATACAGATGATGTCAAGGCTGCTGGTCTCCTTAATTCCGCAGTGTACATTGAATTGCCATGAAGGCACATGTCTAGAAGTTTTCCAAGTACCAGGACGCTTCGAGCCTCGATTCATGGAAGGCCACGAAGCATTAACGATGGTTTGTACAGTAAGCTCACTCAAATCATGAAAACAGACACAGTCGTGTTTCAAAGATATCAAAACCTCTAGCAACAAGGTATTTAACGATTTTGAATACCACATAGGAGTAGGAATTTGCATGCTGGGTAAATTGACTCGAGTGGCTATCAAATGTAACGTTACAGTGAAGTACAATGCTGGTTTTTAAATATTGATTTTAGAGCTACAAGCAACACAAAAGTCAGACCTGTAAGAAATGGCTTGAATATTAGTGAAGTTGAATATAGGGACATATAGAGAACGCTGACCATTAATAACTCCATTTACGAACTATGCAGTTCAGTTCGTTGCTGGGCAGTTCATTGCTGTGCAGTTTGTTGCTAGGCAGTTTGTTGCTGTGCAGTTTGTTGCTGTGCAGTTTGTTGCTTGGCAGTTTGTTGGTGTGCAGTGTGTTGCAGTGCAGCTTACTGAGCTCCCACAAAAACTGTTTATGTGCCGTTGGTGCTCATTTTTAGGAGGCAGTTGCGATATAGTCCGTACTATTTTTGTCTATAAAGGCGGCCAATCATTCAATTATGTGTTAACGCCATTGTATAGCCCTGTGATTATCCATTATGCAAGACCAAAAATCATTAATACTCCGTTGAAGCTCATTTTTAGAAGGTAGTGGCGATATTGTCTCTACGATTTGTGCGTATCCAGGCAGCGAATGCTTCAATTGTGGGATAACACTGCTGCATTGGCATTTGATTATCCACCATGCAACACCCAAAAGCATTGACACTCGGTTGGCGCTCATTTTTAGATTTAGAACCCGATATCGTTGGTAGCATGTTTGCCCATAAGGACAGCTGATAGGATGATTTTATGTTAACAACTTTCCATAGCCCTTAGATTATGCAAGATGCAAGACCAAAAATCGTTGATGCTCAGTTGATGCTCATTTTTGGGAGGTACTAGTGATATCGTAAACAGTGTTTTTGCCTATAAAGGCAGCCCTACTGTGGTTATGAGTAAATGCGGCTGAACAGCCCAGTGATTATCCCATATGCAAGACAAAAATTCGTTAACTCTCCCAGGATACTCATTTCTACGATGGGCGTGTCACTTGCCTTGTCACCTCTAAAGACGGCTAATACTTCTACTGTGGATGGATGCAACTATGCAGCCATTTGATTGCTGAATGGGTGAGATTATAAATTATTGACGCTCCGTTGATGTTTACATTAGAGCTCACCTTAGAGACATACTGACAGTCATTGGGTGCTCAACAATTGTGCACCAAATGCATACAGTCATTATTGATAACCAATATACTATTTCTATGTACAGTCATTTCCATCCAAAAGCTTCAAGAACTTTCAGTTACTACGCCACCACTATGTATGTCATGTGCACAATAAATATCTTCGGTCCATCACATTTCAGTGTTTTCGGCCAGCAATATACATTATCAAACTCCATCCACTTGTTTTTGATATATATTGCCCACCTTCCTCAGTATTGCTTATCAAGCTCATGCTCCTCAACTTCCATAACGTACATTAAGCAATACTCAATATCTCGACCATGTGCAGCAGCTCTGAGCGGAGACTTATGTCTTGAGTTGCATGGATTAATGCGGAATGACGGTTGTCATTTATCCGAGTTCTGGTCATGCATTGACCACTCATTTTATAAGTCATATTATATCACTGACTTAAAGTTTGTCTGTAAACTTCATCTCAAATTTAAGTTTTGCTTTCTCAGTTAGCCGTAACAGGCAAGACTATACAGTGTTTGGTGGTCATCAAACAACTTGATTTGGAGTCTCGAACTTTGGCATGCCCGGTAAGACCCTTGCACACATACACATGATTTCCCATGTCTCACAATTTGGTCACTGAAATCCAGAAAGTGCTGACATGTAACAACATTGATACACACACAGCTTTTACTGGAGATACAGCGTCAAAATAACATATTTGGCTATCTAGTCCTCTGGCAACACAGGAGCCATTACCAAATCTTCGTCCGAATCCGATTCCTATAGGGTAATTAGCTTAGGCACGCTATATGCAGGGGCGATAGCTTATGGGTTCAACAGGCTTTGCATTCTCCATCTGAGATGAATCAGGCACCGAGCTGCGCAAGAGAGATGTTATGCGTTTGTGTGACAGAGCTTTCTCCAAACCCAGTCTTATATGACTACTTTCTGGTCGAGAAGTCACATGCAGCATTACTGATCGTCTGGGGACCATATCATAACTCTGAATATGCTCTCCAAATGTTGTTGGTGATGATGTGGATGCGGTTGTCAGTATTTGAGGCTTCACAACTGCCAGCACCTTCAATTCGGTCATCCTGTACTTCATATATCCCTCACGGAAGTAGTTGGCGGCGTCCCCCCATCACAGTTACATGAGTTTGTCAAGCCTTATGTACTTCTGGCAAAAACTCGCCATGCAGTGCTGTACCATTGTGGAGATTGTGCCCATTACCCTGCCAGGTTCATCATCTTCACTCAGCTTGCCAAGTTCTGTACCTCCTTCAACATCTTCCTTGTCTTCCCCATACTCCTCATCATCGGAGCTGGCAAGAATTCTTACAATGTCTCCAATAGCAAACAACATTGCTTCAAAAGTCTTTTCACGCTTTCTGGTTGTCAATAGTTCCTGTTCAGCATGTCTTATATCTTCCACCACTTGCATAATTGCGGTCTCTGCATCTTGAACTTACTTTCTTGCCACAGTGGTCCCTCCATCCACACAATCATCGATCTATTTTGCTTGCTTTATGTTGCTTAAACAGTGCGTTTCCTGTGGTTTCGCTGCCGAAAGCTTCTTTGAAAATACTATACTACACAATGCTCCGAACCCTGAGACCCATTGTGACTGCAAGCAGCTCTTGCCTTCATTCGCTTCATGACATCGTCCGATGGGTTGCTTCATTGATTTGCCATATTTGGCCGCGGGATATGGTAAACAGTTCTTTTTTGGAGCATTGACCATTGCGTCATGTGTTGACCTTGTTGTTGGGTGAGGTGTTGGAGGTTGCAAGATATGGACCACATGGAGGCAAGCTGCGTCTTTTATGTGAAGGTTCCTAGGTTTGATCAACTTGTACAAAGCAAAATCTGCATTTTAACTGTCACTTCATTGGGAATACTCATCATAACTGTACATCATAGCTTGATGATTAGCATGTGGTTCATGTTAGATCCCGTGGATGTCTTGAGACAAACATCACCAGACATCCTTTCTGTCGAAGACTGTCCTTTATACATTTATCAAACACGAGATTTCAGCTGTCGTTCATGAAAATGTAGCCCTTTAAACATACCCACAATATCGGACCGACTGACTGCAATTCGCCGGAACATTCGAATCCCCTGCAGCTATACCCAGTTGGGTTCAACTTGAATGGAATATGCAAGTTGGCTGTCACACATTCAATTTTGACTTGTAGCTAACAATATAATCCTCATAGCTTCCCACTTCCTTTCGTTATCACCTTCCTCACCTGTCCACAACAGCAAATCATGGCTGCACAAACACCTCAGTCAAGTGAGACTGGATCCAAATTGAGCCGTACGACAGGTGCCTCATCATATGCACCACCGGATGAAACACAGCACCAACACAGACACCAGTTTGTCCACCGCGACACTGCAATTGCAGCCACTGACAATGTGTCCCTGGACACACATTTCAACATGATGCGTGAACCCAGAAGCAGCATGAATTCGACGCACCATGCGATCGAATGTGAGTAACTCCATATCTTAGTATATGGCCGTCAACTAATAATATAATTTACAGCTGCGGTATGTCGAGAGCTAGATGCCCAATTTATCGCTGCCTGTAACTTGAAACCTACATGTTCGACATATGTCCACACAGTCTACAAAATTCAACATCATGATTTTGTCACTTCTGGGATTTTCGCAGACCAATTTTGTGATCAACATCCTAGGGTGTGGACAAAACAGACTGCAAAGACCTTAGAGAAGACTATGGAGTCATATATGGTTGAGGTAATAGTCAGATCTCACTTTAGAAGTACGAACAGATTTTATGTAGGTTTTCAACATGTCTGCTACCGTGGTAAGGCAAGGAGGTCGGGTACAGCTAGAACAGTCCGACATGCATCTTGCTTTGAATATTGCCAAAATGGCCAAAGGAGGGTTCTTGCACTCCACAATTGAGGCAACGCAACAACTAATCACGAAACCTCGCGGGGAAGTTTGAGAAGAGATGAAATGGGGTAAGTATTTTCTGGGCACAAATATATGAAGGCTGGGATAGGAAGAAACCCGGCAATGGTTCATGAAAATCAAACGGACGGCTGCCTTCCTTGCCAATATGGTACAGCAAAGAATCCACAGAGACGCTGGAGGTGCCAAGGCACAGGTGTACTTCCACCAGAACCGGCGCCACATCTGCCCAGAATACCACCTACACCACCTGGTGACAGTGAGCGAAGTCCAAGTTCCAAAATAGAAGGTGTGCCATCTGGACATGTGTATATACATACTCCTCACCCCAGCACTCAGTGTTTCAATCTTGATGGGTATCCCAAGGATCGCAAGCGCCATGAAGATTTTATTCCAGATTTGCTAACTGATAATGAACTATCCACTGGTTAGTATACTCCCTGCGGCGTGGAGATGCAGCTAACATACATTTTGTAGACAGAAGCAGCCTTTTGAGCAAATCTGACAGTGAAGACGAGAATTGATAGAAGTGAACAGAATTTTTGAGTATTATCATTATCTACAATGAGCGGACGCTGTGAAGTATATTTTAAACAATTCATCTATATGCATAATTAAAGAACAATGTAGTGATAAAGGACAACCTCCACGAACGTGATCTAACGGCTGACACAAGACCATTATTGATATACGATGCCAAAGTAAATCGTTGCATATTGCGGATACGCCCATGGCAAAATGAGTGTCAATATAGTGTCAATGATTTTTCATTCTGTAGGTCAGGTAAGTAAAAAGTGAATTAGTCGTTGTTATAGATAATTGAAGTATTGGCTATCTTTGTAGGCAAAGAGAAACCTACACGCTCCCTGCTCTATCTTGACAATAAGCATCAACAGAGTGACCGTGATTTCTGGTCTTGCATCTTGGGTAATCCAAGAGGCGAATGATCGCAGACAACTATAAACTGGGAATTGGCAGCCTTTATAGGCAAATCAGCAAGCGATGTTCCTGCGACAGCCTCCTAGACAATTACAATTGAATTTATTTTCAAAGCTGCAACTCAGTGATACAGAACATTTTAGCCAATAAATCCAGTCACAACTTCGTATATAGTCATTAACAGCCACATCGTGCTTTCATTAACCATGATGGAAGGTGAGAAATCGTTGATACTCTGTTGACGCTCATTTTCAGGATCAAGAAGTAAGTGTGTTGCTTTCTCATTGGCCTATAAAGGCTGTCAGTACTGTACTTATGTCTAACAAAGACCAAGTCACACTTCAATTACCTGACTTACAAGACTAAAACTTGTTGATGCTTTGTTGACGGTCATTTTCAAGATCGGGCAGGGAGTGTGTCACTTTCTCTTTTCCATATACAGGCAGCACATTTGTCATTAATGAATGTCTGCGACCAATCGCCAAACACATTAACCTTGATGCACGGCCAAACATTGTTGACCCACCGTTGATGCCTATTTTCAGCATGGGGCAGGGAGTGTGTCAATATCCCTTTCACTTATAAATGCGACCTATACCTCATTTATGAATGTCTGCACCCAATTGCCACTCATATTACCCATGATGCAAGACCAAAAATCATTGATAAGCCATTGACTCTCATATTTAGGATGGGGCAGGGAGTATATCTCACTTGTTTTTGATTATACAGGCAGTCAATAAATCAGAAAACGACAATGACTTACCTAAAGTGAATATTTTACGAGTAGCAGTAGGATATCTGAATCCAACCATAAATAGAAATACCCTAAAACTGGAACCGGGGATTGGAACTGACAGGTCTCGCCAAACCCCGCAAAATCTATGGTGTAACACCAGGAGATCCACCCTTTGTCCTAATCAATAACTGCCTCTAATGACATCCAGAGTTATAATGAGAAGAATAATAAAGATTGACACAAGATATGTATAAGGATTACCACCTAAGGAAACAAGGAAACTGTTCCGTTCTCCGTCCCTGATAGATAGTATGGTCTAAAGAGTATCGTCGTACGCTATCAGTGTACTTATGTACACAACTCAGGAGGATCCTACTGAGATGATCGTCCGAACATCACACACCATCGTGCAGGTTCTCAGACTCCATTTGCACTGAACAGTATCATCCCAGCAACTGGCACATATACTCCAGGACGGACTGTCCTCAAGTGCAACAACTCCATGTATCGACTTGTCTTAGACGGAACATCAAAGTTGTTTCACCTCAGCAGAAGGAGTAGTGCCAACTCAAGAGTATCCAACCATAAGTATCCTCTGGACTACCACGCTATTGTGTTTGCCTCGGACTTCGAAGGACTTCAAAGTATCCTCTTGCTCCCTTCCTGATCAACGACTTGCTTTGATGAAGGTACTAAGAATAACCAAGTATAAAATGTGATAGATATATCTGTGATATAGAACTGAAGAATGAACATACAACTCTGGACTTCAATAGAAAACTACCCTTGTTGACTTCGATACAGAACTAATTGATAATACACTGCAATAATGTTCACCCATAACCTCCAGGTCTGGAAGGTCAGTTGGTATCCGTAGATAACTCTTAATTTAGATAGTACATTCGCTAGTAGGTGATCAATGCCCTTCCTCGATGTCAGTATTGCTGATATATATCAGACAATCCACACCCTTTACAAGCCTCAGACTGTCAAAGTCTGTTTCAGAGTTCTCATTCGTAACTGCCATATCATTCTTACCTTCTACCATTGATTGTCGAGTTCAAACACCCAGGAGTATTAACTATATCGTCTAGGAAATGTGCTCGGATTGCAACACATTTGCTATCGGCAATACCTTGTATAGATAGAAGCTTATCTGCAGCCAAATATCAACAAATTGGTTCTTGTCACCAAGAGCAAGTGAGAGTGCCCTCTCATATACCCACCGGGTACGTAACAGTTTCACAATCATGGTAAATGCCAGATCTCTTAATATGACTACGCATTATTTGAGTCAAATATACAGTAATCTGCAACTGAGCTGTTTTGCCATATATTGAATGGAGAATATCCTGCGCCACTCAGGACATATGAATCCCAAGTCCTATTTGCCCAGACCAAGAAGTTGTGGTTGAAATAGGGGGTTGATTCATAAAAGTCCATTTGTTTGACAGGACTCTGATATATGGGTTATTGGTTTCTAACTTATCTCTTATATGACTCTGCAAATCTGGAGATGCGTTAACGCTCTGAGATTGATGACACCTCATCTCTCTGGGAATGAACCATTCCAGCACGAGTAAATAGTCGTTTGTTCAGCGACTAGGAAAACGGTTTCCTGCCGATAAGGTGTGACAATTGACAATTGAGGTTCAACGACAATTACCGATCTAAAGATGATACACATCGTACTTGTGCTTGGCCTGATCGCTGTCATTGATATATTGATGCCAAGGTCGGGTAGTGGAGATGTGACTAATTGGTGCACTAATCTGGAAGATAGATCAAATACGGATATCAGAGTGATATGTCGCGATTCCAGATCGAGTATCCATATTATGATTATTCAGTGATCCAGTAAGATCCGAGAAATATACCTGCAACACCAAAGGCGTAACATGCGGGTTGATGAGTATGGGTCTCGGATTTGCTCACCAACAAACAGCGGGTCAGCTGTGTGAATGGGTCTGAAACTGAACAGAACCGTTTTAGTGGTCCGAATCTGGACCCGTTGCTAACACTACATAACTTTCAATTACCATTTCAACTATTCTGTCTCTGAGAACACTTGCCGTCCATTGTATGTCGTATCAGTTCATCTCCTTACCTGTCATTGTGTGGATCAGTCTCCCTCTTTCTATGCTCAGGACAGCTGGCTTGATGTCCATCAGATGTACGCCAGCTATGTAACCCTGTCTCTAGGCTGCATATGCTGTGTTGACTATGAATGCCACCGTGTCAATTGCTGACTGCATTTGCTTGCTTCCATACTGGCTGTCGCATATTAGTTCTCTTCTCTCAGTCCACTCAGCCAGTTGCTCTGCAACCACTTTTTTGACCACTTTCCCCATGTAGCTTAGTACAGAGGTGGAAGGATATGGCTGCAGTTTTGTATAGTCGTCCTGTCCTAGCTTGCAGATTACAAACCTGCTAGCCCGCTTCCACATGGCTGGGTGTCAATCTGTTCACACAACTGCCTTCACTAGATTTATGATTCTCTCTTTCTTTCACTCCCTGAGTAGACGTAAGGCTTCAGAAAACAGCTTGTCCACATATGGGGCTGTTTCAACTAACTCTGCAAATGGGGCTCATTTGACTGTTTGCTCAGTGACGGACAGGTGTGCTTGCCCTGCTGGGGGTAGTTCAAAGTACTGGTTGTGATTATTTGGGGGAAAAGATTCTTGTCTCGGCATTTCTTCTTTCTCAATGATGGTACCTGGCTGTTTTCCATCTCTGTGGGTCAGGACCTCAACAGTCACTCCTACCTGCGGGTTATCAAACTTTGCTGTTCCCAAGACCTGAGCTACCCTTAGGTTCTTCAGGTAGTCATGCTACATTGTATCTTTTGCTCTCCAAATTGACTTCTGCAACTCAGCCTTGGCCTGGGCTGTCACCGCAATTCAGTGCCTTCTTCTCTTTTCTCTTCCAAGTTGGCACCTCCTCTCCATTATCTCGCAATTCCACCCTTGTGGTTACCAAGTGCAGATTCTGATTCTTTCAGCAGTACAATCGAGAACCTTGCCCACTTCGCCCTAGCACCAATCGTCTTTACTGTCGACATTGTCACTGACGTTCTCCATTCTGGTATATGCCCTTTCCCTTGCTCGCACTGTCCTGAGTTTCTTGGCCTGCTCCTTGCCCTCCCGCAACATGGACGCATGGTTCTACCCTACAACTTTAGTGTCTCCTACTTCTTTCTGCTTTTAATTGTCCACCTCCCCTTCTATGATCTTGCAATCAGACTCCATGGCATGATGTCCATCCAAAATTGTCCATTTTCCGAACAGTCAGTTTGGCTAGGTCAGGTCCATGATGAATTCACACTTGCTTTTGTTTCTTGTCCAGTAGTGAGTGGGTTGGTTGTCATTTCCAATCACCAGCCTGTTCTCATCTGGAATAATTTCCCAGTATGTGGCTTCACTCCATTCTGTGCACCATGGGTCCCGGTAGTGGCTTTAGGCGTTGAAGTCCCCTGCGAGTGCTGTGCCACCTCCCTTCTACCTGATGATTTTCTGCCCATTCAGTCTCCTCGATGGTCTCTCTGCTGGCTCCCTTGCTCTCTGATTCTAAATGTTTACGATCCTGATTATTTTGTCTCCCCTCTGTTGATGACAACACAGATTGTGTTGTCCCCTACCTTCTTGCTCAAGTCGTTTTGTTTGTTCGTTATAAGACCGCTTCCCTTGCGTACTACCATCTACACCCTTTGTCTTTTTTGAATGTCATATGTCGATTGGCTAATTCTGATTCATGCTGTGTCTCTTGGTGATTCTTGCAGACACACCACATCTCCCTTCCGTTTCCCCCCAGTCTCGAGCATGGCGATGGTCCATATGGATGACCTCATTCAGTTGTATTGGATCACTCTTATCATGAGGGGCAAGAATCAATAACAGTTCCCAAAGCCCTGGCAGTTCCTGTTGCGGTTGGTGCTGGCATTGCCGTTCTTATTGGCGTCCTGCTCTCTGCCATTGTGACATCCTCTGCCTCCACCCCCACTTCCTCCGCATCCGCCATCTCCTCTTCACTTCCACCTCTTTTTCTTCCTTCTGGTGCCCTCACCCTCAGGCCAAGCGCTGTCCTGTTGGCTCCTGAGGTTGGTCCCATGGTCTGCATTCTCCGTTCTGCTTGTTCTCTTCTTCCCTTATCCCATGCATTGCTAGTGGTTTCCACCCTCGTTGCGCACCGACTGCTGAATGTGGTGTAGTATCCTCTGTTGTTAGGTTATGTCTCTTGTCCCTGGCAGCAGAGAGAGCCCTGCATTGCAATGCACCCCACGACGATGCTCTTATGGGTGCTGGTGTGGTGTGGCCCTGAGCGGTCGGAGCATACTGCTTTGATCCAGCTCTTGCTCTCTCGGTGGCCCCATCCACAGCAATGCTCACGTCAGCTGTTTTGGCCTGCCATTGTGAATGTTGTGACTTGGTAACACACTTCCGCCACCTTGATGCCTTCTTTGACCAGTGTCTGACCCAGCTTGTTCCCCTTTATTACAAAGATAACTGACAATGTGGAGATCTCCACCCTCAGTCTCCTTTTCCTGATGCTGTCAGAGTTCACCAGCTATGGCACTTGCATAGGGATTACTCCTCCTGCCTTCTCAGCATGGATCTCATTTCGTATCGTTTGCAGGCGTTCTGTGCCTATGCCCATGTGTCTCATGAGTGGTACTGCATGGACTTTGAGCCATTCCCACCATTCATTGCCTTCAACATCGATGACTCATTTCCCCACTGTATGTGCTGGGTGCATTACAATGTAATGGTATGGTAGTGCCATCGCCGCCATTGTGTTGTGGGGAGTGAATACCATCATTGCAGGCTTCCCGTTTCATTTCCCATTCATGATCCGCATGTAGGCCAGCGCCGTCTCGTGGGAGTAAGCTCTGATGATTGCCGATGCAATTTCCTGATTCATCTTATCGGGCAGACGTACACTCCTGTCTCTTCTTCAAATTAGGGGTTGCTCTGCCATCCTTCAGCCAGTTGTCGGGCGAGACCTGGGCCAGGAGGCGCCTTCAGACTCAGGGTTTGGGGTCGGACCATCTGCCACCTTCTGGCCAGAGCGGGTGTTGGCTTAGGTTTGGCTTCATGTTGTGGTTCAGACTGCTGTTGGAGTTGCAGTTTGGGTTTGGGTTTAGGTTGGTGCTGCAGCTGGCGCTTCTCTGGCTCTATATCCTGTGTTGGGCCTCCATGCTGTGAGGTTTCTAGGCTTCCGCGGTGCTGCCAGGCAGTCATGTCTTTTTCTTCTTTTCTCGTTTCCTGGGCCGGTGCTGCTTTGGCTACTGTTGCATTGGTCAGCACCTTCACAGTCATTTCCGTGATGCCCATTGCCTTCTGAACATTGTACTTGTAGCGATCATTCCACTTTGGCTGCCTATTCTCGAGCCATTCTGTCATGCCGAGCCATTGCATCGCTTCACGCACCATGTGTGCTTCTATTGTTCTGGCAAATCTGTCGTCAGTTTGGTACAGTTGCGTCACCTCACACACCTGCTGTTCTATTGTTTCCTCCATTCAACCTGTCAGGTCGCCAGGTGAGCTCACTGCCTCTGAGGTCTCGCTCCTCAGTCTTTTCCCATTCTTGTGGTACTTCCCTTTACAGTATTCCCAGTTATGTATTTCCACATAAATATAGCTAGCTATCTGGTAATTGATCTTAACATACAGAGTTGTGTGCAATAGTTACACACAGTGCATATACATATGTAGAGGTGGCTGTATAATGTAAGCAAGTGAACTGTAAATTGCACTTGGAGGGTATAATTGAGTAAACATAGATATACACTTTGGAGGGCAGTATAAGGTAAACTAAGAGATACACCTGGATGGGGTAATTAAGGGAGATTAAATATATAATGGGAGACCATAAACTGGGAAGTTTCAATATGCCCTTGGATGCCATAATCATTTGAATTAGAAGTTACACTTGCAGACAGAGATCAAGTGAAATTAGACATATACCTAAATAGAGTCAATCTTTATAAGGTTACTATAGAGGTCATTTACCATAACGGAGTCATTTTGAATGCAGACATAACTGCAGCAGATTGTCTATATATTAGGTAACTTGAAGTTATGGGAATCCATTATGAGTTGACTTTACCATAAAGCAAATCTAGAACTGCTTATGGGCAGAACAGATATTGCACTTAGTGGTAACTTATGATCACAATATGGGTAGACAAATATGCATATGTTAACTTCATGTCCACCTGTGATAGTAAAGTTGTTGATGAGCAAGAAAGAGATGAAGATTACAGATGATGATGATATGATATTATGTAAGGTAATATGGGAAACAACTGGTATGAGCAGCCAAGTCACATTCAAAATGACAAAAATAAGTGTGAGCCTTTCACAAATTAGGTGTCATATCTGCCACAGCCCATCTTGTAGATTTACTGAAGATTGCAAATTTCTACATATTCTTGTTTCTGAGTATAATTTGCTCAATCGTTTCTAATCAACATCGACAATCCCTCATACTCTTCAGCAGTGTAATATCGGAGAAGATTATAATGTTTAGTTATTCTACTTTACTTCCTGATAAGATAATTATAAGTTGATAGTTAATCCTGCCATAACTTAAAACCAACTATGTCTTGAGTTTCGAATCACTATCTCATATCTCAGTACACCATGATTTATTTTACTCTCTATATTGACATCATTATAGGTTAACCAATAAATACAGTCTCAGCTACTGTCATACCTACCTGCCAATCTACTATATCTAAATTGACCATTTATTCCAACATATCCAATTCTGCACAATCACTACCTCTGCAAGGAACTCTACCTTCATTACATTACCACTTTGAAATACACCTCTTACATTGCTGAATATTAGCCATATGGTTTGTATAATCGTTACCTCTAAATGTATCTACATAGTTACCTAGTCACTACCTCTATGTAATTGTTCACACTTACTTGTTTGCCACCTCCAAGATAGTACAATTACAACATCCAAGTATAATGCCACACTCATTTGATCACAACCACGAAGTGCATCTCCAACTTGCTCTATTACTATTTTCAAGTGCACCTCCAAACTTGCTGAATCAATACCTCCAAATCTGAAATCAATCTAGATTGTTCAAAGCCTTCTAGTTTACACACTCATGGCTGCCAAATTATCTGCCATCACTGACAATTGTGGATTTTAGATCTATCTCACAACTCTCCTGAATACTGTCTTAAAGTCTATTTCCTTAAGAACCCAATTATGACCTCCCAAGCAGCACAATTGCAGCCTCCAAGTCGATTTCTAAATTTACTCAATTACCTTGACAAGGGGAAGCTCCAATTGTGTGTAAGCATCTTTAATAACCAGATAGACTGCATACACCTAAATAGATTCACTTAAATAGAAAATAAATCTTGTATTATAATATAGCTAATCATAGTGTGATTTTAAAGTATACACATCCAACTGAGAAGAATATGACAGATGAAATAGCTTGTAGTTATAGAACCTGTGACTCTAACAAACATTGCTTTGAGAATACAACACCATCATTAACATCTCCCGCAGACCTGTACAGAGGTCTCAGCTGATCTGAAATTTGAATACTCTAGAAGTCAAATTTTGTAGTATGTTAAATTCATGTCAACATATGCAAGTATTTTCAGAAGGATCTGGGAATGCTTTTGCAATATCTAAGACTACTTTGCCTAGCTGTTGGGTAGCCAAGAGGTATCAAGAATTAGTTAGAAGTACTCACATGGTAGACAGAGGTGGCTGGAAGATTTACATGTAGCTTGCAAACCATTGTATATTGTACAGATATTTATTGATAAATGTATTTTTTAATTGCTGAAGCTGCTTAACCATTCTGTATTCTAATACAATTATATCTACAACTGTCATGACTCTATTCTGAGTTATCTATTATTGTATAATAAGTTATCTGACTATGGCTCAACATATAAACATACAATTGATACAGCTACTCTAACCACTGTATTAAAGTTGAATACTTTATTCTGTGATAATCTTACAACTCCATTTAAGGTAATATTAAACTATTATAATTATATCATGGTAGTTATCATGGTGTGTATTTATTCATCATTATCAAATCTATTTCTTATTGCAGCACAAACACTTTGTATAGATTGGTAACCTAACTATCTGGTATGTTGCTACTTTGTTATATTAGAGCTGCATATAGATACCTGTATATAATACATTTGCAGTAATGTGGTGAAAATGTAAAATGCATGCCATACATGTAAATGTTCCATACTGCTCAATTGATTAACATTACCTTATTCAACTGAATGCTCAATTGTTTACAATATCATATTCGTTGGTATCCTGCATTACTGTAGTATTAATTGTGTAGCATTACCTGCCGCGAAGTCGCTTTGAGGTATATCCAAGTCAGTGTCCGGGTTTCACTGGTTAAAATGCTTCAGAATATGAAGTGCGCTGCGAAGTAATACGTGAAGTGAAGTTAGATGAGTTAATCAATCTAATTATATTAAAGTCATCTACTCAAAGCCAAGGATTTTCGGAGACTTAAAAAGTGAGCCATTTTCAGCCTCGTACACATATCATGAACTTTGGTTCAATCTCCTCTCCCATTCATCATCGTCACAATGCCCTCAGGTTTGGGAAATAAAGCCGTCTACTTGTTCCTCACTTTCACCTCGCCCCTATTGCCCTGCTAACTCCTTACGAAAGGCCAAGTTTCAAACTCTCTCTGATGCGTACTCCTCACCTTCCACCAGACGTTGCGCAATTCGTTGTGCCTCTCAGCATCAATAAGCTTGACCTTCGTGACTATCTTCACAATGCCTATAATATCGAGGTGCTCAACGTGCGCTCCTTCATTACGCAGCAAAGGATCGAGCGTCATAAACCCGGTTTTCAAACCTCCCGTTACTACCGACCCAAGTCTATCAAGAAGATGACGGTCCAGCTCTTGAAGCCATTTGTATATCCCGAGGAGCCTCAGGATTTGAGCCCGTATGCAACACCATGTACCTCATCTTCAGGGGTACTAGTAGCGGCTCGAAGCGATTGGCTAATCTGAGAGTAATAGGTGGGATAACATGCTCTGGAAAGCACTCGAGGCTCAGCGCGACATGAAGTCAAAGACCCAAGGCCCCTTCTCTTACAAGGAGCCGCATCCACAAAGGGCAGGTATCAAAAAGCTAGCTGAAGTATTGGAAGAGCAAAATGGTTGAGATTGAAAACGATCATGTAGTGCGATGATAGATTACGAACAAATGGGGGGGAGGGGCACTCACGGATTGGGAGCAATGTGGATAGATCTTAACTGGCAATTTTTTCCGCGAGTACCGCAACTTGAGTACTATTTTCGACATTGCAGACAGCGTGAAGTACCTGGATAGAAAAACCTTGGATGAAAAACTCTCCGATAACTGCTACTCGTTCTGCCGTATCTTTTCGTACCAAGCTTCTCACCGTCCAGCGAAAACCAAGCCCTGTACTTCGGAGCATTATGGTACGTATCATCGAGAGAATTTGTCATGGAGTGTGGTATACCAGGATTCCGAGACAAGAGAAATGGAAGAGAAATACATAAAATTATCCATCATCCATCTTAGCCTTTGCCAAACCTATTGCAAGCCAATAAGAGAAACTACATACCACCGCAGGGGAATACTGTACGCGTTGCGCATCCAATGACCAAACAGCCTGATACTCAGTAAAACTTAGCAAGATGACACCAAAATATATCAGTGAAAAGAATTGTCATAAAGCAACTCCTCCATCAAACTCATCCACTGGGTACCAAGAAATAAACTGGGTCTTCTTAAACAAATCCCCTTATCCCCGCTAACCCACTTCCAGTTGGGAACCTTGATTTCTTTTTAGATTTTGGCTCTGGTATGTCACTGTCGTTTGTTTTCTCTTTGTCTTTCTTGCCAATATTTTGCACACCTATGGAACGATTCAACACCATATTATACTATCAAGGCTTAGATTAACTTACCACCTCTGCCCCGGATTCTAACTTCTGACTGGGGTTTAATCTTTTCCTTCCTCTGCTTTTCCGATGAGGTGGCGGACTTGATAGTCTTCACACTACGCTCATCATCAGAGATTGGGGTACTGTTCGTGAACGTGGTAGTCGCAATACTGTCCGGTACAGACGGTCTATGTCTTAACTGATGTTGTGCAAAATGATTTTGATCGTAGTAGCCCTGACGCGATGGCAGTGGCATCGGCTCTGCACTCACATGGCTGGCACTAGGGTAAGTGGGCGTGTAAGTTCTGGGTGACATTGGAGCTCCTGATGAGGAGCTATAATCTCGCATCACAGAGAAGTTGCCCGCACAGTTGGAAGAATCTGTAAAGCTAGAATGAGGGCTCATCAACTCCTCAGGCTGGTACTGATGCTGGTACCGATGGATGCTACGTCCATCTTGCTGTTGTGGGTGGCAGCTCTCGTTATCAGATGACATGTCATTAAATTGTGAGTAGGAGTGTAATTGGGATGAAGAATGGCGCATGGCCTCAATCTCCTGTGATGCCTGTAGCTCAATATATTTGATCTCCAATTCTGTGTACCGTTGTAGGAGGTGATTGTGGGCCTTCCTGAGGCTTCCGAGTCGCGAATTTGCCTGAGACAATGCACTATCCATCATACTTTGAAATTCAGGGCCAGGTGACGATGGTAAGGAACTAGACATTGCCTTAAACCGAGAATCCATCTCCTTACTCTTTGTCTCATAATTCCTGTATGGATCAGGGATAAGTGAAGATGGGACTGGAGGATTCACTCACCGTTTCATCTCTTGTAGTTCTTGATCTCGCGACGTCAATCGGATCTTCATACTCTCAACTTGCTGCAGGGCATTTTCCTCATTGTGTCGCTGCATTTCAAATTCTTGGGCCCGCGAATCATAGTCTGTGAGTTTGTTGCTCAGATGATCCACAAATGTCCGAAGTTTATTGACTTCGTCAATGTTCACGTTCATATTCTGTAGCTTTTGTCGTGCCCGTAGGCCTTCAGCTTCGCTATCTTCCAATAGTTTTTGCAAATGCTCTGCCTCTGCTCGAGATGCCTCCAAAGCCTGGCTCGTTGTTTCCTGTCTCCATGCTTTTTGTTCTTCACGGAGTGCCCGAAACTTAGTACTCAACTCGGCCTCCCACTTCTTTGCCTGGTTTTTACTTTTTAACGCCTCCTGGCGTGATGCTGCATAGGCTTTCTTTGCTTCTTCCAACTTCGCCTTCAAAGTCTTGTTCGTATTGATTAAGTTCTGAGTTTCAGCTTCGGCTGTCGATTCTTTGATATGCTTCCGTTGGAGATGGCCGATGTGCGATAGGTGTTGCTGCTTAAGATAGCGCTCAAAATTGAGATCATTCTTAAGAAGCATGACCTCACGCTGGAGATATGCAATGGTCCCTTGGGTGTCAGAAGGTGAAGGACGAAGTGCAGGCGATCTAGGTGTGTTATTGTGGTTCAAAGACTGTACGTAAGCGTCTAGATGCGGTGACGCAGTCGCACTACCCGGGTATCCGGGAGGAGGTCCTGAAGGGTGATGGCTGTCGTGAGAAGAGGAAGGATTTTCTGCATGCTTGAGGTCGCGGATGCTCGCCTGTAGTTGCTCTTGCAAGCTGAGCATATTCTGAAGGTGGGCTTCATCTGGAGGTTCAAAACCACTGGCAGGTATGGTCGGACTGTCTTGTGCTTCGGCATTTCGAGAAGGGTGATCAGAGCCCCCGGTTTGTTTGTCGTGTTCGCCCGCTGTCCTCAAAGTTGTTCGCTCAGGCCACACACCCTCCACATCGTCACCTGAGGAATAATCATCACGCCGTGAGAGTAGGCTCTCATTAGGTATGTCCTCCGTTGGAATTAGCGCTTCAGGGATTGTACATCTGGTCGCGTTCTGTTGCTTGCTCCATATGTACTCGGTTGGGATGTTATTGTTAACTAGTCCAATACATTGTGCTGTGACATCTGCAGGCTCCACACGCATCCATCTTGTCTGATCGCTAAGTTCGGTGTCGGTAGTCAAGGTCAGGAAATTAGGATGAAGGATGTGATGTTGACGATAGAGCTCTGTTCTCTGTCGAATTGCCTCTTCGTCGATATCCAGGCGGTCGAGATCCATGTAGTTGGCTCGCTCCAAGAACTTATACGGTTCCCGAATGAAAGATAAGAAATTTATTGGGTAGAGTCCATATAAAAAACTGAAGTAGTCACCAACTTCCGGAGTTGTAGAGGTTGCTGTCTCAAACGAAGAGTTCAACTTTTGCCAACCACTAACAGTAATGCTATCCTCATACTTCTCTACGGATAGCGGGGTATCAGTCCTAAAATTCTGGGTTGCGTCCTGCCGTGCGATCCCAAATTTATCCCAGCAGAGAACCCGAGTGTATACGATGAACAACCTGGGGAGATATACTGCAAGAGAATTACAAAGATGCGGCATGAACATGATCAGAACCGTCAGTGCCAGGGATATGGCAGTTGTCGAGGAATCGATTTCCAGGCATTGAAGAAGATGATCCAGTAGCGGAGTTTGTAAGACTTGATACAAGTGAGGGCCCTGAAGCCGCACGTAACTGCACAACAACCCTAATGTTTGAAGTCTAAACTCCTTCTGGACAATGAAAGCGTCCAACCTTTTGAGGAAAGCCTGTCAGGCCACCTAATTAGCATCCGCAGGTAATCTCCATCAGTGGGGACTTGGCGGACCTTAGGCTTTCGTTTTCCATACGCCAGGAGAACAGCCTCGACATTCGCAGACACAAACCTGTGGTTTTGCTCCTCATGGATGACTGGGCCGGTGTCTGAAGAAACAGGCAACTTCGTTTTCTCTAAAAAAATCTCAAACAGCTTATCGGTGAACACTGACGAGACCTGTGCCTTTTGTCCAGTTTGATCGTCATCATCATCATAAACCAATACACTAAGCACAATCGCTCGAGCATCCGCAGTAATAGCTTTTCCCTGTCCCATAGAATCGAACGTGGGCTTCACCAAGATTTCCCACCATTTCAACAACTCCTCGACACCAAATATTTCGGGCCCAAGAGCCCGGAAACATGCCAGGAACACTGCAAGTTTGTCAGGGTTTCCTTGAACCCTCAACGCATGAATGTTTAATAACTCCTCGTGAAGCCGGGTTGATTCCTGCGCGTCTGTTTCTAAGTACCGGTTGAGATATGTTTGAATGACGTTGAGTACGTTATCTGGAAGTGGATATAAAGGTATTGCTAATGCACTATTAAGAGTTCGCACAAGGTCCTTCAGTGATCTGTATAGATGTTATTTTAGTAGTGTATTTATCTATATACCGAAGTGAGGTGCAAGTACCCTCCAGACATCATGCGATTAGAGTGTACTTTCAGCGTTCGTGTTGTCTTCGTTAATATCCGTAGAGCCGTAGTGTGCAACAAATTCGGCTGCGCCCTGACAATGGCTAATCGAGTGAAGCACCGAGATCTCGAATATAACCCTAAATGGAATGTCGTTGAATATGTAAGTACTAAGTAGTTGAAATTCTGTGAAGCGTTGTATGTTGATGCACTATGACAGACTGCGGACTATTTGCTGGGAAAGTATGTCAGTTCTAACGAACGCCAGAAGTTTAAATCCCGTTCCCCTCATAGGACGACTTCAGCACTGAAGAAAAACCCCCAACCTAGGTTTATTAGTTTTGACATCGAAACTTCAATTCTTATTACCTTCTTAAGAGGTATTCTCTCACCTCAACCAAGGATTTCAACAGATGGAACGAGCAAGTCCGATTGTCTGCCGTACACAACGTGTAACACAGGAGAATGCTTCGAAGGATGTTGAGGCTTTGGATGCAGATGCTGAGAAGCACTTATCACTGAAGAAGGCTCTGGTAGAAATAATGCCACCTTCAAAGGGAGGAGCTGGTACACAAAAGCGTGGGGTAATGTTCGCCGATGTTGCCTTCCGAAATGACACATGAATGATGCGTGGGATTATTACTTGAAGAGGGGAATGGGTATCTAACGCACAGGTGAGCAGCGCTCCGCGCCGGCAGCAAACTCGGAATTTTGTCAATTTATCCGCAACCGCCACGGATTAGTGAGCAGATAGGTAAGTAGAGAGCGAAGAGAGGAAAAGGAGGAAGAGGGAGACGGTCTCTAGCTGTGCGAATATGTAAGTCTAGGGATGACGAGGAGCCAGGTTATCGGATCTTATTATGATCGGATTTTATCATATCGATCGGTTCACTGACTGAAGCGCTACACCAGAAACAACAAACTAGACCAGATCTGAAAGTATGCTCCAGAAGAGGTTTAATTGTGGCTATAATTACCGGAATAGGACTAAATGTGGCCATGGTGGTTCACTTACTCTATATTCTGCAATCTGAGACTTTGCCATACTTACTATATGCTATAAAGTAATGGAATTAAAGGTAGTTTGAAGAAAATGTCAAAGAAAAATATAGACATCTATAGTTCTCATGGGGAAGTAGATAGCTAAACAAAGTAAGCAAACCTGAACTGGTTTCACATTGTACAATCCTCAATATGTTCCTATACTCCCATTCCACATATAGTATAGTGCAAAAATGTATTTTATACTACTACTATTTATATTGGCATGCAGGGTGAGTACATAGAGATGAAGAAATACTTGAGGTTGACTGGGTGATAGGAAGTATACATATTTGTGTAACTCTAGGGTAAATAAGGAACCATTTAATATACAACACAATACATACTCTATTATTTGGCTGTTGGTTTTATATACTTTTATTGAGTTTTGGTAGATAAACACAAGTTGTGTGGTTCTTTATAGCTGTGATATATATCAAATTTTCAGACTTTCTTTGTTCTCTTAGCAAGCAATAACTGCTGTATTCTAAGGGATTTTCTTTTGATACCATACAGGGTACTGCAAAGTGTCAATAATAGGCTCTGTACCTTCCAGCTTTGCCATTTCACCTTAAATAGAGCGGTAATTTTAATTTGAACTTGGATAGCTGAGCATGAAAGGGGGGGAATACCCCCTCCCAACTAGTGGAAGATAATATACAGAGAAGCAACTCATGCATAGTACCTACCATGTAACAGAGTGAAAGCCAACCTAAATACAAATCACTTTAGTGGCAGTACTAACAATAAGTGATTGCAATTCCAGTTGTGATCAAGCCAGATAAATAAATATCAGTATTGTAAATAATACTTATCATATTATTGGAGCAATACCAAAACACAGACATCAATTATACAAAAAAATGAATGTAAAGTAGAAGCAAATAACTGTGCAAATAAGACAAATACCTAGAAATAGTAAACTGACCTTGCAAACGGAATAAACAGGTAGAACATGTGTGGCTATCGATTATATTAATTCAAGGTAATAATATCACAAATTGAATGAATGCCAATAGCAAGTACCGTTCTGATACTATATTATAGAAACCCAAGTAAAACAGAATAGCTAGCCATGTTAAGAAAGATACTGTTTTGAATATATTCCAAAATAGGAAGCTAATAATTCAGGTAAGATTGGAAAGAGTAGGAATGAAGATATTACTACATTCCAGGAGATATTAGAGAATACAGGATATACAATAGATAACGTAACAAAGTGCTCAGAGAACACACTGCGAGCGGTGCTGAAGTTATGTCAAGAAAGAAGTATAAGAAAGAATTTACCTGAAAATCACTGTCAATTGACATCTATTTCCCCTTCCAAAATATACACACTAGTAATTGATTTTATCACACCAATAATCACCAAATTATCACCTCATGCAGATTCCAATATCTAAACTACTGCTAATGTATTAATCAAAATGTCAACTAAATATACTCAATCTACTTCTACTGCTACTGATTCCAGTGGCCAGATCTGTTTCTTTTGCAATATCAGATTCTCTTGTGCTGGGCCCTCTAGCAATACCAGATTAGCTGCCAATACCTTGTTCAACAATAGGTATAATTAGATGCAATTAATTACGTCTATCTCCCTCATAATGACTAAGAATAAGAACCCACATTAGCAAAATGTATTTCTGTTACAAGCAGCCTCTGGTAGCACATGGAACTTATTAGACCAGGAACAGAAGTTAGGTAAATATTGTAGTTGACTGGACTGCTGATGTGACATTGATGTAGTTATGGGAGTACACACGACAAATAATCTAGTTTTCAGAAATTGATGTAGTAACATTTCAGTATAGTTGGAAAATCTAGTCTCAAATGTGCATGGGTACAGTGATACAGTGTGTTTGTGTGGGGTGCATTTGAGAATTTTACTGGCACATGTGGAAATCATAGTTACTGCACATAGTTAAATGATCTTGAAACAATATATTTAGTTTTTTATCTCATTTATATATCTACATATCTATGTATCTTGCTACAAATGGACTTCCAAACTGATTGCAGAGAGTAGTGGGGAACAATCAGAGGTGTGTTTGGAGACAGCAAGCAAGTAAACATACAGATTCCCTAGGTGGGTGTGATTGAGTAAATTTAGTGATGCACTTGGAGGCAAGAATAGTGCAAACTTTGAAATGTATTTGGAGGACAAGATTGAGTGAACTAAGAAATGTGCTTTGGATGCTGTTATTAGGTGAGCTTAGAGATACACAATGGGGGCAGTAATTGGGTAAGGTTGGAGATGAACTTGAAGGCAGTAATTATGCAAACTTGCGAATACACTTGGAAATGGTGATGTCGCACACTTGGAGGCAGGAATGGAGTAGAGTTTGAGAAGGACTGTAAGATAGTAATCTGGTGAACTTTCATCTGTTCTATTGTAATTGCTAATATTGAGGTGTTTGTTCTGAAGGCAATACATATTGTAGTAGTAAATCTGAAGGCAGTCAACATAGTGGCTATTAATTAAAGGCTGTCAATCTGGAGGTGGTTGATCAGGAAGAAGATACAAACAGAGCAGTTATTAATCTTCAGTTACTGTGTGACCTGTGGAATATAACAAGAGTGAACTATACTTTTGGGCAGTTGAAAAACTGGAGGTGAACAATCTGGCTGTATTAGATGTGGAGGTAATGAATCTGGAGATGATAGATCTGAAGGTGGTTGCTTGGGAGGGATGTAAGATTGGAGAAGCGAATGCATTGTTGTATTAACTTTTCATTGTGAGAATGTGATAAGAGTTGACTTTAATTTTGAGCTCCAGGAGAGCTGTGTCTGGAAAAAGGTATTCTGTTGTATGAAATCTACCATAAGCCAGATGGCCTCCAGTAACCTCCTGTAACACCAATAACACTAAATAATTAAAACTTCCGCAGAGGCATTTTCGATAACTCCTGATAATATACCTGTCATTTACCGACAGGACAGTTGAATTTTTCTGGTACTCCAACAGTAGTGTGTGTATTATATACTGCAATTCATCGATTATGCTATATATTCATCACAATTGCTCATTTATTTGCTACTTGGACATACTTGGTTGGGCAACTCGGACATACTTGCTAGGACAACTGTGACATGCCCACATACTGCCCCTTCTTACTCTGGCAAGGTTGCACCCACAATTCTCACATACTGACTGTTACATGGTCACTCTCACAACTCTGACATGCTCGCTTTCAAAACTCTGGTATACTGACTCTCACAACTGATATGCTTGTTCTGTCAACTCTGACATACTTACTTTTAATTGTCTGACATGCTTGGTCTAACCACTTTGACATGCTCACTCTCACCTCTCTAACAATCTAGACTTGCTGGGAGCAAGCTGGTAGCGGTGGATTCGACATGACTGGGAGGGGAAAAACTGGCATTGCTTGTAGGGGGGACTGTGTCTTTCCTGGTAGTGGTGAACGTGGCTTTGCTGGTTGCAGAGACTCTGGCTCTGCTGGTTGGATGAAACTGGTTTCGCTGCATCAGCAAAAACTAAATTTCCTATATTACATTTATACAATTTGTTGTATCCACAAAGTCAAAAAAATGAAATTGAGGTTTCCCTGAAATATAGCATTGCCATAACATTACCGAGTATTCTTTCAGCTATTGTGATGCTGTTTTCACATGTTATGACCAGGTTATCCACTTTTGCAAATGTGACAACAAATACTTGATGAACAGTTCACGCATCCTGTAGCAATACCCGAAATCATCTGGTTGCATTTCCCTATGTCTCTGAAGTCCATTTGTCCTCTTGATGATAATAAAACTTACTTTGTGTATTTAATGCAACGTGTAGTTCCTATTTTTAATGCTCTCTTCTAACTGAACTTGACCAATGACAGTTACGATGCAGAAGTTGTTCATCATATTTAATTTGTTGATACAAGATCATTCAGTAGTTTGCAATTGTTCCATGATCATGGGAGATTTATGCATTATCGTGATTATGATTTCACAGATTTGAGATCCGACTTCAGTAAATCATCAGTTGTATTACATTTACTATTATTATAATGGATCAACAAAATTCAGAATAAAATAGCACCTGAACAAAATACTCAATCCGACCACTGACACCATGCCTAACCTTCAAGCGACATCGCACTCACTGCAATCATATTTCCATCAACTAATCCTGTGTTGTCAACCCTGGTGATGTTAGATATCTTGTTGCTGTATCTGCCATTGAAGGGGATAGGTTGGCTGCTGCTGGCCGTTAAACCGAGTCTTTGTAGAGTAAGTCATCACGTGGCTATGGGTTAGGGCTGGCAGCCACTATATAGGCTACGTGTCATCTTAGACATAGACTTAATTAATCAATCGTCTCGACAGGTTCGTTACATCTGGTTATGAACCCAGCCGCGACCACGATCCGGACACCGTTTTCGACAACTGTCAAGAGATAACAGTCGAATCGCGAACCTTCATACAAGCGATGCCGCAGGGTCTGGGATGCGTTGCGAACACATCCGGGATCATGACACCCTACAGACTCAGGACGACGATTCCACGATGCAAAGGACTCAGATTCCTCCTTTCGACGAAATCTCACTCAACCGCTTAGAGGGCTTTGATGGCCACGATGGCTGCGATGGCCGCGGTGATGAGTTCTAGGGGTAAACGAGATTTCGGCAACCGAACGATACGTCGATAGGATACGTTCGGGACGAGTACGGAGAGCATTTTGGCAGGAGTTTGGGTCAACATCGTGTCAAGACCCTCGGAGGACATCAGATCAACACCCTCGGAGGACATCGTGTCAACACTCTTGGAGGAACTCGGGTCAACACCCTCGGATGAGTTCGGCTCATCATTCAGATGCGTTCGAAGCGATTTTGTAACAGGTCAACTGGTGGCTAGCCAATGAGATCGACATACAGTATGGTATTTGGATAGTCTATAAGAAGTGGGCGGGTAATGGACTGCGGATACTTGGGAGATGTCGGCAGACACACACGAAACCCCCGGGGTGTCACGGCGCAGGCAGGTATGAAGATACTTGGGGATAAGAAACGAAGATTGCTGGTGGTGTCGGAGGAATGGTGTTACAGAAAGGCGGAGACGTTGGAAGACGCGGAGGGAGCGGCGAGATGGTGGAGGTATAATTTAATAAGATAAAAGAAGTGGTCTGAGGTGTTGCGACGTCGGA
>Ga0307514_10000980_pt1 | contig 42426 bp, 56 predicted proteins | sample 16_EM_MG_FD_203088 | JGI IMG/M metagenome (GOLD analysis project Ga0307514, IMG submission 203088) | Populus trichocarpa ectomycorrhiza microbial communities from riparian zone in the Pacific Northwest, United States - 16_EM | ecosystem: Host-associated > Plants > Roots > Unclassified | place...
AACTGCGTGGGGCCTCGGGAGGAGTAGGGGAAGAGGAAAGGCGAGAGAGGTCTGATTAGATTTGTTATGGAATGGGAATAATTGGGTAGAACAGTATTGGGAAAATGGGAGGAAACAGAGGGGGGGTTGGCCTATGAATGGATGATTTGGGGGGATTGTGGGATAGGAATAAGAGGAATAAGAAGCTCCTTTTGGTTACTGGGGCATTCATCCTTCTCTCCCTTTTTTTTGTCTTGGGGATATCGTTGCTTGACTTAGCGTTGGGTGGTTTTTATGGGAGCAAGGAGATACTTGCTTTGGTAGCTTGTATACTGGTTTAGATATCTTTTCTCGGGCCCTTTAATTAAATGTGAGTGCGTATACCAGGAAATAGAGTCCGGGATCGGGGATGAGCGTGAACCACACTGGCTTTGTTGCAGCAAGAGAGGGAGATTACAGAGTGGTGGATTGTGGTCACCCAAAGTTAGTAATGTACTGTATTATTGATACATGTATGTGCTAAGAAAACTCCAAATACTGTAAAAGAACGCCGATATAACCCTGCAATTAGGTCCATCTGAGGGAGACCACGAGACCAATACTTATGCCCATGCACCTCCTTCACCACCCGTCATCCCATCCATCGTCATTACCCCACCCATCCTTCTCCTCCGTCTTCGCTGCCACTGGTTTCTTCAATGCTGTTGTCACAGGCTTCTTAGCTACCAGACTGGCAGTCGCAGTTTTTGCCTTCGTTGCTGTAGCACTTGAGCCAGCCACTGTGGAGGCCTTCGCTGATATTTTGGGACTTGTAACTACACTGGCCCTTGTCGTAGTAGCAGGTTTCGACAATCCCTTCGGTAATTCCTTCTTCTTTGGCTGTATTAAACTCGCAAAATCTAGTTCCTCGCTATCTACCATCGCTGGCGGAGGTTTAGCGGCAGGTGTATCGAAAAAGCTCTCCTCTTCCAAGTCTCCCCATGCATCAGGATCATTGTCCTCATTATCGTCGTCACCGAGGAAACCGGATGGTTTATGCACTGCCGGGGTGGTAAATGATTTCCGTAGATTCGATGATGGTGCAGGAGATGTAGCCCGGGGGGTAGGGACTAGAACACCCAGTTTGCCTATTGAGGGTTCCGATGACGTTCTAGGCCCCATTCCGGATGACCCATTTGATGCGGGTGCAGCGGTGTTGTTGGTAGACTCCAGTTCCCCAACTGCCTTGGAAAGGTTCTTGGTGAATGAGGAAATTGCCCAGCCGGCCCAGCTATCATCGGTCTGTGGGGTTCCGATGCGAGGTATGTTTGCAACAGCAACAGCAGCACCAGTAGCTCCATCAGTTGCTTGTGGAGGTGGTGAAGCGGTTTCAGGGTAATTCTCAGTAAGTGTTCTAACCCTCTGAAGGAATACATCGAGAGTCTTTTGAGCCTGTACTCGTATGATTCTGAGATTGGGAGAGATTAGCAATTGCCTGGCAGCAATTGACATGGAAGGTGTTAGTACTTTTCCTTGTCAATTAATGACAGACATAGGGCAGGCAATATTCTTTGAGCACAATCATTCTCATCAAATACATCTGCTGTAGCACTTAAAGCCAGCAATGCAGCATTTCGAGCGTGAACAAAAGAATCACGCAAGGAACGTGTAAAGGCGGCTGTCAGGACCTTTTGTCGCGTCTATGAACGTGAATTGAATGAGTATCATGTTTTGCTCACAAAGAGTAAGTAAGGTAGGTAGGCAAACATTTGGGCCCAAGTTTTTTGCAATCTTCCCTAGACAGATTGTTGTATTCGTTCTTATTCCTGGTTGTTCATCGTTTTGTGTCTTGGCTAAATACTTCAAGAGGTCTCCGTTTATCGTTCTGTCCGATAGCTACACATAAATACAAACTTCAGCGATCCTCGATAACATCGTAGGGAGTTAAATATTTTCCTACCTTGTTTATTATCACCAATACGGCCTTCACACTTTGTTCTCTCACAACAGGAGATAAATCTGAGAAGCCAGTCATCATATCTGGGAATATCTTGTCATTGACAACCCTACTCGGGATATGTTCAATCATCTTTGGCAAATTATCCAACAGAAATACTCTGATTGCTCTGTCTGGTATGTTGAAAAGACGGACAACGACGGGAACAATCTTGCTTTCCCACTCCTCGGATGTGAGCCTTTCTCCGATTTTGAGAACGACTGAAAATACTTTGGGTCCGCCTATGTATGTTATGGTCAGCAGGTCTCAAGAGTGATGAATTACTGTAACAGACCTCCTCCGTATTCCACAGCCTTCAGCAGCTCCGGTAAAACTTTCATCTTAAAGAAGTCTTCAGGAAATTGGTCTCCCGTTTTGCCCAGGAGACTGTAAAGCTCAATGTTAGCGCTATTGGTAAACTACTAGCCCATAATATGGAGCGCACTTTAAGAACTCTTCCCTCTCCGCTTCTCCTTTCACACCCATATTCTCTACAAACTCTGCAACATGAATCAATGGCGTGTCAAAAAAGCCACCCTTCCGTACTCCCTGTGCCAGGAAATGAGCAATTGACAGCCTTGTCTTCGGGTTGGGTTGTATCAATCTCTTGTATGACTGAACAACATTTTGCGGAATAGATTTCGCACTGGCAAGCTGGTCCACAGATATAAAGCCTCCGCCATTGAAGACTTCGTATATTAGGACACCAAACAGATAGGCATCCGTCACAGGTATTGATTGCCTAGAGTCACTTTATGAGCCACTATCCTGTCTAATTGGGGCCGCCTGTCTTCCACATACCCTTTTAAGGCCTCCCAACCACCTTCCACAATCTCTGGTGAGGCATATCGAGATGAATCTGGAAGAAGCCCACCATATTTCTAGCCAGAAAATAAGCACCCATAATGATAGGACACTCCGCAAGTCCAAACCTACATATATGGCGGGGTCTTCTTCTTTCAATGAGCTCAAGACTTCAAACCCTGTCAACTTCCATTCACCACTCTCTGTGGCAAATATTGATGATACCCGCAAATTTCCATGCACCGAACTTGCATCCTCGTTTATGAATTTAAGCGTTTTCTATAGCCACTTCCCCTTTAGTGCAATTCCGTGGACAAGGTAGAAACATCAAGCACGAACCGCTACACTGTGCAATCCCCACTTTATGGTCTCTGCATTCAACGCCTTCCGTTTAACATTCCACGTCAATGGCATTACTCGTTCTGTGGCAATATATATGTATGAATCTGTCTATGTCATTCCTGAGGTTAAGTGAACCGTCTGTCTACTTGTGGTAGTAAAACAGACCTCGACTGTGTCCAACACCCGGACAACACCTGGATGCCGCAGTGTACGTAGCTTCCTCAACGCATTTTTAGCAAGCGGCAGTCGACTCCTGCTTGCATTTACATCAAATGAGAATATGGAACAATCTGAGCCATCTTCCTGCTCATCATAGCAATCACCCAATTAGCAAGGTACTATGGTGGCAGGAGCTATGTCAAAAGTGTATCAGGGAAGGTCTAGACCTCCGTTTGTGTTCTCGGGAGGTCGGTGGCTGTGGGGCTGTGGGACGGAAACTGTGGGGCATACCCGTTTCGTGCCATTGTGCAACGCCCATATCGAATTGTCAACGTCGACTCGCTCGCCAAATGAATATGGAAAAGGTGGCCCTTTGGAGATAGCTGATGCCACTGCGGACTTGAGGAAATCCATCCCCGGCATGCGGTGAGGATCCCGAATTATGTATTGGAATGAAAGAAGCTCGAGCTCCACACTGAGTTTCAAAAATGGAGTAGAGCAAGAATCTTGGCGAAACACCCGTTATGTTCACGTGGTGGTTACTCACTACCAAAAGAACATGAAACACCAGCCCTATGCTGTGCGGCCTCCAGGTGATATGATGTATATAAAATCCCCTCCGCTGCTCAAATTTGGTTTGAGTTGCCTATACTCCAGCCTTCAGGATCCTCTGTCGGAGCACTTCGCTCCCTCAGCTTTAATCCTTCCCTGCATTCCCCAGAACCTCCCCTGCTGGCCATCAGATCAAACGTCCACCAAGAAAGCATTCGTCGATCGCAGTGACACCCGCAACTGTTTCAGATTTCGTTCTTGGCACACGAACCCTCAAATCACCTAAGTACCTCCCGCCTTCACGTTAATCAAGTAAAAGATTCCTAACACGGGTCAGCCCCCTTGTGTATGTACCATTCCTCGTTTCTCAAGCGCGTGAACAAAAGCCGAATGAGTTGAGATAGGCGATGGCGGATTCGGTCATCGACGAACTCTCGGTCCCACTCCCACCAGCCCCACCCGTTCCAGCAGCGCCGAAAACTTCTCCACCTCCACCCGCACTGGTTAAGCCGACCCCAGTTACGCATGCGCACAACATTATCTCCTCCACCTCGATCGCAAAGAAGGTTACCCAATGTCTCGAGGAGCTCTTCCCAGAGCCCCCCCCCCCACCTAGAGGCCGCACCAGGACCACTGGTGCCTCTGGTCCAGCACCCAAAAAATCAAAACCGCAAATCATCATCACTTTGACAGCAAAATCCGTATCTGCGCCCAAAGCGATCACAATATGCGAGATTCTGAAACGCCGTATTGCAGAGCGGGGATTATATTGGTACCAGTATTGTGCCCTGGAAGAAGTGCTAGAGGAGGTGAAGCCCAAGCCAACCGAGCCGAAGGCCGCCCCACAGAGAGATACCACTAGGAGGAGTAGCTGGGGGGGGGCACCCACACTAACCTCCCCGTCAAGATCAACACCGTCTAGGTCGCAGACCAGATCACCGATGCACACGCCCGCAAAACCACCTAAGATGGGTTCTCTTACGGGGCCCTCGGGGAGCACCCCCACGAGGCCGCTAGCGAATGCATCGACGAACTCACCAGCAAGAGCTCCATCTAGACTCTTGCAGCAAAGCCGCTCTGTGAGGTCACTAAAGCGGCAAGTTGATCCTCAACCTACTGTGGACGAAGAAGACCCCTTTGGGCCACTCTCTCTTCCGAAGCGCGCCCAGGACGAGCCTCCAGTCAAAAGAGTTATGCCCGTTTTGACTATTTATCTCTCAACGCAGAGGATTGACGGCTGCAAAGAACTTCATGGGTAGGTCTAGCTTTCAAGGGTCTTCCTTGAGTTTCACTAACAATGTTCTTAGGGAGCAATCCAACGAGCCCTCTCCATATACCGTCCCACTCCCTGGAGAAAAGAAGAAAAAGAAGTGAGCGATGGTATTGTTATGCCTATTTGTACATTATAGTATTTGTTCAAGGGGTAGCAAGCGTGGTTGGGATTTGATTCTTTTACAGTTGAAGGTGCAGAGGGGGATCTAATTCCATTCTTACTCTATGTGGTTGGGCGTTTGGTTTCCTTAGTGTGGAGAGCTGTTGGTAACGGAGGTTAAAATGAGTGGCATATTATTTCATTACATATGGGGGGTTGTGTTCCAGGGTCTGGTGCCGAGACTGAATTCGGATATGTTGTTTAATTCAGAATTGTCTTGGCAGCGACCCAGCGCTCAGAGTTCTAGTATATGACAGTGCAATGCCACTGCCACTCATTATGAATATTGAAACTACAGTACCCCGACCCACCCTAAGTAAGCTTTTGCTTGATGAAGAAATTCCTGAGGTGAGACAACTGCCATGCGCAGGTAGCCCCAAGCACAACAGTTTGAATAATCGTCCAGCGAACGACACGGGCATTAGTGGACTCGGACTGGTCGCGGAATTCGACTTCCCTCTCCTAGACATAACCATTAGCCACAGTTCAAACGATCCCCCACATGTAATAGAGCCTCAGTACCCTCTGGAAAACCTGCTCCCTCTTGATATCGTGCAACCTGGCATTCAAATCCTTCACCCTCTGAACCAAGTCGTTGATCCTGTCCTTATCCTTGCTTTCAATTTCACTGGTCTCCCCGATAGCCAGGTCAAGATGGAGTCGGACGCCCTCTGGGTGGCTAAACCACGAGCCTCCAGAAGAGGGGTTAGTGGCAAGGAAGCAAATGCGATGCTCGCCCGAGTCGGCTGCGGTGAAGGTGAAGCGCCCTTTGTTTGACCCTTGCTGGTTTATGATTCGGTGGTCATTGTCAAAGGTTTCCTGTCCATATTGAGCTGCATGTTAGGGGTTGCTGGTCGAGGTGCCAGAGATGCGGTCGGTGGAACAACGTACATCAACGGTAATCTGAATCCTGAGCGAGGTCTGTGCAGTGAACTTCTGTGTGTGGCTGTCGTATTCTTCGGCTTTGTATTTTCCTATTCAAGGGTGCCATACGACCATCAGCTTCGGAATCATGCACCGCTGGTGGGCCCTTCCAACTGCTCCCCCAACGCAGCTACCAAAATGCCCAACCCCCCACCGAGTGAATTCGGGTTTCCTACCAACAACTAAGGTATCCTTCGGTAACTCTTCAAAGAAGCATTTTGGAGAGTTTTGGTCGATGTAGAAGAACAATGCCGATGAAGGAAGGACGTATGAAGACAACAAGAGGACAGATGACAGGAGTCCTGCTGGGCTTAGAGGCCACATTTCGGAGCTGGGTAGCTTCTGGCGGGAATAATCCGAGTTACTAAGTAATTGTGATTCGTGGGATCCCCCGCTGAGTTTATAGCTTTGTAGGGCCGTTAGTTAGTTAGCTTGATGTCAAAGTGGCCTCTGCGACTGGTCGCTCCTATTGGCTGTTTATAACGCTCCCTGTCCAGACAATATATAGACCAAAGTCCGTCGTTAGGTAATCTGCCACTACTCCAAGATCACGTGCCATTGCCAACACGTGATACCAGTACTACCAGTTTGGGGAGTAGATCAATATCGCGAGCTACGCATACAAGAAACCCTATAACCGATAAACTGGTATCTTAAAGGCTCCATTTGTGCTTATATCTAAAGGTACGCAGAAGCCGCAGGACATCTATCTAGACCCTCAGCAGTCTTTGTTTTGTTATACTACGGTTGGAACATTTCTAGGCCTCTGCTCCTTTTCATCTTCATGGTCAGCAACTGCTTCTCCCGTCTTGTAAGGTCTCACTAGTTCTCAATAAGCATTCGGAAATCAATATGTCTTCAATTGCCTCTCACAGCAAGGCACCGTTGAGGACTTATGGGAGGAATGGGCGAGGCCGCTTCAACGTATTTCAGGACCCCGACTATGGGAATGAAACTGGAGCAAGAAAATGTAAGCTACTCAGACTCCCTGCAGCCCATCATGAAATATACCCAGACAAGAATAGAAGCCCTTGAGAAGCAAAGCTAGCAGTTTTTTGTTTTGAGCCCCTCTTGAAACCTGGATGGTCGACGCTAATATGCCGTTCCGCTGAAGCTGACACGACGATTCCACTCGAATCTTCTGTCAACTTGAAGGCCAACCTAGGCATCAAAAAGCCGAAAATCAATCTCCCTAATGACGTTAGCTATGAAAATGTGGACGAGATTGTACAGGGAAGGATCTTGAAAATTCCGAGCCAGGAATCAACCTATGCTATAGCCAGCTCATTGTCTACCGGGCTGGAGAGCAAGGAGGCCAATGTTAAAATGATAATGAAACTTAAAGAGAAGACCACAAACGCTGTGGTTAAGCCCGCACTAGTTGGAGCCTTGCCTCTCCAGACTCCAGAAGCACATTCAGTCGAGGTTCAAATTCCCAAGACCCCCTTAAAGAAGAAGGCCAAGGCGGATATATCTTTTAAACAGAGTCCTTCGCCTCCACGCCATCGGGCAAGGCCCAGTTTTACGGGGACAGGGCCGGTGTTAGAAGATCAATGCTTCCCAAATATTCAATCCCCATCAGCTTCTAAAGAACATAGCAAGCACCACAGTATTCTCACGGCAAACTCTGCAAATATCACTACAGCTGCCTCGCAGCGGCCTGTGCACAAGCCTCGACGAAGCTCGGGCATTTCTGACCAAATATTGGTGAAAGGCCCGAACTTGAGCTTTCTAGAAAAGGCAAAAGAGGTTGTCACCGATACAGCGCATGCTGCGGTAAAGTTCCTCCCCGACTTAGTGCGACCCAAAGCAGAAAAAGCCCCCAAACAAAAAGCCAGGGTGACGAAAATTGAAAGCTTGGATTCTACTGTACGGTCTAAATTGAAGGCGTTTGGGAAGGGTACCAATATAAGAAGCCGGGAGTATGAGGAGGTTGTTGACCCAACCGACTCCGAGGATCATCGCGAAGGTAATATCACACGCACTTGGAAAGACTCCCTCAGTCATCGAATTCTTGGTGCCGATGAAAGCCACCAAAACCTCCTACACGGCCCCACACACGAAGGCGATGCTGGTGAGGGTGAGGCCACTGTGGGCTCCCCGGAAACTTCTGAAGCCAGTGATATGAAGGTGATAACAGACGGTAACAACACGTTCAAGTCTAGTACAGCTCCGCGCTCGAAAATATCAGGAAAGAGACTTGGAAAGCACACAAAAAATAGGCACAGGCAGCAAACTTTCAATGATGACACCGAACAAGGGTTCGACGGAGATGTAGAAATGTTGACTGGCGAGGATGATTATGACCTTGATGAAAACCCTGAGCTCAACACTGAATACTCCTCGCGAGGTCTAGGTTATTCGTTCCCATGGGCAAAAACTCCACATAAGGATTCCGATTGTGGCGCTACACTCACCATAGAGGATAATACGACCACAGGACAGCTGGATGTTGATATGACCGATATCAAAAGCAGAGTATGCACACCATTACGTGTGAAGAAATACGATGAGGTGATGGCCATGGAGATTGGAATGGCTACAAAAAAACGAACTCTCGAAAATTCTCCAATTCGCTCTAGTTATAGTGTCAAAAGGAAGTATTCAACATTCAAGAAGGTTTCCTTGATTGGGGAGCCTCCTGGAGACTTGAGTAACCTCTCTGAGGATGAACTCTGTTCCCCCAACTATATGGTTGTACCTTTTGCTGCCAGATATGATCAGAACAAGACTCCTTCGAAAACTAGAAATATCAAAGGGAAGACGGAGGCACGAGCCATCCAGAGGGTATTGAAGCCAGATATAGATCGCATGGAGACGGACTAGGCTTGTTGCTAGATTTGACGGGTGGGCCACTTGAAATTCATCTGTTACTCTGTTTCTAAATGTGCCGTCATGTATACTGGAAACCACGCCCTACAGGTAACTGGATTCCAACACTGTGCTTTCTTATTTTTTTTTCGGCATACTGTTATATCCTTTCTGTTATTATCCTCGGTTTCCTAACTCTTAATCTTACGGACGGAATTGGGGCTTGAATTTCCCCAAAGTGTAATATGAATTATTGTTGCTCATATTGGAGTTGGAGAGTTTGCAGTATATACCAATACCGGTATACCTAATCTTTCGTAACAAACTCTAGAGCTCGCCAAGAAGCAGGGTCAGGGATACTAACTAGGGTTCGGTGTAGAGTTATGAATTTACATTTCGCGGGAGCGGTTTAGGCAGAACACGCTAAATAACTACACTAACTAATAAAGGGAAAGTAGCTAATTAGATATCTAGCTGCTTATAGATGCAGCAAGGGGGCGAGCTCGTCATGACGAGTTGCTATGATGCTCGATTGTATCTTGCTGCAAATACCATGTACCATATCATCATACCATATCACCATATCTATCACCACGAACACCATATCAGGATGTCTGCTGAAGTTATGATGCCAATTTCTGCACTATGTTGTTTGAGCTCAGTAAAGCAGTTATCATACCTCCCGAAATATTCAATGAGATATGGCCGTATGTGGATTCAGTTTATACCACGCTTCAGCAAGAGCTGTTGCAAGCTCATGATACAGTACGAGTTCAGAAATATGAGTGCAGACTTCGAAAAAGCAGGAAATCAAGCACAGCTCGAGTTGCTGATGGCAAGGTTATTAAATGTCGACATAGCAGTATGCGAGATACTGACCTTTGCAATGTCCGAATTAAGGTCTCATGTCCAGTTGATGGTACATCAGTTACTTTTGAGCGGCTTGATGAGCATATCCATACACATGATATTGAGGGGAGCTTCCATACAAAAAAAACAAGTATATTGCTGGGGTATTTTAAGTCTGAAGCCTGCAAGTTCTATAGGCAATACCTACTTCCATGCCGACACATCTTCCATCGCGATACTGAGGTCAAACTGTTGACTGAAATGCAATGGGAGGTATACTTGATGATGTTTGCAGAGTGTGGTATGGAAGTGTATGAGACTGCGCGTACTGTGTGGGTTGAAGAAGAGAGTACTAGTAGACGGAATATCGAGAGGGCAAACATTGTCAGTCATGTGCGGGAAAGCTTCGAGCAGGTACAACAGCAGCTCTATGCTGCATATGAGTTGATGAATCAGCTAAACCTGGAGGATACAGTACAAAGTCAGTAAATAGAGGACTGGGCTAATCATGTACAGACCACATTGCGTAATCTAATAAATGTACGTGCTGAGGATATTGTAAATAGATATAGGCCATGGGAGTTGTAGTATGGTATTGGCAGCAAGATGCAATCGAGTATATATACCTAGGTAATAGCAACTCGTCATGACGAGCTCGCCCCCTTTCTGACAGGACAGGGTCAGGTGACCTGCCTGAGTGAGGTCGACGACATCACCGCGATGATATGTCACCAGCTACATCACCAACTACATCAACAACTCTACATCACTGACTCACCGATGGGATAGAAAGGATATATAAGGCTCGAGGGGATGAAGGAGACAGGAACATCAATCAATAGATAGATCAATCAATACACACACACATATCTTGTCACTTTCTGCACCTATAAGCAGCTAGATATCTAAGGAACTACTTTCCCATTATTAGTTAGTAAAGGTATTAGCGTGTTCTGCCTGAATTTCGCCATACCCAAAAGGCTATCGCAGCATATGCTACCTAAGCCGCGCTCTGGCTGTAACAAAGTCACCTGATGGGACTACTTTCAAGTGCCAGATTAGTACAATACGAGGTTATGACTACAAGTTCTGGTCTAGCTCAATCCTCTGCTTACCTAAGTACATAAAGCTTCTGCCCCCACCGCACAAACTAGTCTGGTTCCCCAACAAGACATCATTGTCAACAAGCTCACCACCGCCGAAGTTACACATAACAATATGGGTGCCGAGGCTCCAACCGCAAGACCTGCTCAATCGGTGAGGTCAAAGCTTGTGCTAGTGGTGCATGTGTTAGCTAACTACTCTCCCTACACAGCCCGTCCCAATCACGAGACTGAAACAGATTTGCAACGATGTACGTTCCGTGTAATATGCCCTGATAGTTGCGGCCAGCTTACCTGCAATCTGTAGGCATGCGATTCAGCGTTCGATAAAGTTGAGAAGTACGAACACGGCAGGACCGAAGGATGGAACAATACCATAATTGTAGGCCTCCTTCGCGCCCCAGTCCGCATAAGGGTTTACTTTGTTGACAGAATAGGCTACCATCCTTCGCTCCCTGTGCTCAGAGTCAACCCCGGAGAAGGCTTCTGGATGTCCATATAAATTTGCTGTCAACTCAACCATCATCCAGCACCTGTCGTCAAAGCCCTCCACCACTGGATCCGATGGGGCCGGTATTGGCAGGAGGGGTATGCACAGTGCTTGCGGAGCATACTGGAATAATGAGAAGGCTTGTGACCAGTGCAACCCCACAGCGTTCCCTGACTGACGTTATACAGGACGGAACATGGAGCTTCAAGTACGAGGCAAAGGGGATGGATGTAGTGATATCCATCATTTGGATTGCGCTATAAGAATGGCCATGGATGTGAATCACAGCAGATTGTCTGAAATATGAGATACCCGCTACTGTGATTCTAGAAACAAAATGCTCTTTGCGGTTACAATTGTCATTCGCATGTCCACTCACTTGTACTCCGAGTAACTCGGCGACGTCCACAAAAAGTACTGCTAGATATGGAAGTGGGCCATTCTAGCATGTTTCAACTACCATGTCCCTTTCTCCTTCGGGCTTGAGAATTGGGCATGGAGTTGGAGCGTGCAGTGCCCTGGAAAGGGCATTTGTAAGTACGAGACATGCGTGCATAGTGCCTAAGTAGATTATATAAACCTTTGTATAATATAGATGTAAAATAAATTGAGGAATTGCATATGCGTCGTAATCGATTGAAGCAACCACATGAAGATAAAATTGGTCGGGGCACAAGGAGACGTTCCCGCACCTTTAAAGGATTGGGATGTATGGATGAAGAATTTTGTTTTCGGAATCTATACATCTTTTACGCCGAAGGATACACGGATAATTTTGTTTTTTGGAGTCTAATGGCCTTTCCCCCGAAGGAAGCCTTGGGTCATGAGCCGGATACATGGCTTTTGTGGAGTCTTTACGCCCTTTCTTTCCTCTGAAGGGGGCCTTAGGCGACCGGGAAAACTGGTGAATAAGACACCTTGTCGGTTTTTGAGATGTCTGCAGGCACAGGTACTATATATGACGTGGAATTTGGACAATTTTTTACGCGTTAAAACAACGAATTGCTACTCGTCTACAGAAGTTTACAACAAAAGTCTGTTCCATCTGTCTATTTGGGGAATAGCGGGAATGCAGTGCATATAGTGCAAATTTCTTTGTTGCTAATGCTGAAGTTTTTTAAGTCATTGGAATAAGAGCATATATGTATACTCCTGGCATATAGAGTATTAAATAGAACATGTTGCATTGGATGAGAGTCAGAAGAAAGATAAGTAGAAGATGTTCTCGTGCCCAGACTTGTAATTTTTATTCGGAAATGCTTCTTGTTTATTAGCACATTTGCGAGAACAAGTAGAAGAGTGTATTAGTTATGAGACTTTTTTTAAATCTATATACAGTGCGTAGGGTAAATCGCAGCGAACACCAAGATCAGGCTAGAGGGTCACGGGTACGAGAACAAATTATTATCTCTTTCTCTATATTTGTTATCTCTTGCCTTCTTGATATCCCTATATATATATATAACTGTACAGGTGCAGGCACACAAAAGGCAACGCCAAGCCCCGAGAGTCTAGGCACGAGATCAGGTGTAGAAGACTGCTGACTAAGAATAATAACCTCTCAAATCCAAACTGCCAGCACTGTGAATATTGAAGGTTGACCCTGTGTATACTGTTCTCGGTCCCAGTCTCTTATCTACCTACGCGCTAAAATAAATATGCTGCGGGCTCTAAACCCATCCCATATGTAATGAACCCGATCATTTTTTGCCGACACTCTGATGACCATCACTTGAAAACGTTGATTGTCATATCATGCGCACGCGTGACCAGGGACATGTGTATCTCACTGTGCACGGTTCACATGTTAGCTCGTGCTTCGTGCTCTCTAGGCTTGGCTTCCATCATCTACACACAACATACTCAAGCCAACCTTGTACAACGATTCGAACATCACCATGAGCACTGGCGGTGAAGAACAGCACCAGGTTTATCTCTGCAAACTGAAAGAGATCCGCGATCACCTGGGGCAGGTCAGCAAGGATAGAACCGTTTACATCCGTTCAGAGGATGTATTGAAACAGTACCGTCTACTATGCCAACAGGTTGACGCTGTTGCACCCCTTGGTAAAGGCAATGACAAATTGTGTGGCTTCAGCAGGAGTTCGTCCTCCCGTTTCTGGTAGATATCACTGCGCTAACAAGCGTCGCTTAGTTTACCTTCTCATTACAGACTGTTTTCTCTTGTTGTCTCTTCTCTTTTTGACTGTTGGCAAAAACAATGAGCCACCAGCCACGTATGACCAGCCCCGTGCTACTCCGAATACTACCCTCAGGCTAACAATCTATAGATTTGCTGCATTGGTTGTCATCAAGGTTCAATGGGTTCTTTTACTGTTGATCTAAGATCACGGACAACTGACAATGACATAGCGCCTCATACTCCATCTGACAGAGTCGGGGAACTTTTCTGGGCAAGACATCCACCCAATTGAACAGAAACTTGCCGAAATACATGTCATCATCGAGAATGGAAAGGAAAGCCATCCACCGGAAATCATTGCACAGCTTGAGCCCTTGGTCGACGACTCCTATTCCGCATTGAAGCCCCTTCAGGAGAAACTTTTACAAATCTCACCTGACTTACGGCCCCTGCATGAGAAGTTGGTATCGATTCGGAGGTCAATCAAGGGCTGCGAGGCTCGGTCCCCAGTGAGTTTTGATCCGTCCGACAATTTCAACTTGTTAGTAATCTCCCATAGTTTGCATGCAATGATGTGAAAGATTTTAAGCGTCAGCTCGATGAAATTGAATCTACTAGGGTCGGTCAGAGCTTTTTAGCTCCTGATGGCCGGGAACCAATGGGCCAGGATCTTGTTTTAGAGCTTCTAGAGAAATGCCATAGCCTTGCAGACGAGAGTCTGCGGAGGTAAGTCTGAAGGTTGTACAAAACAATGTCCCGAAGCTGAGTGAAGTCAGGCAGGGCTCAATCGCACCTTCTCTCCACCCAATTGCCGAAAAGCTGTTCCGATTAAAATCACACCTGGAACGACTGTCGGTTACCCAGGCTTGGTCATTAAGAGAGACAGACCTTTATGACTACATTACTCAAGTCCAAGAAATTGATAGGTCTCGAGTTGACGGTAAATTTCAGGATGAACATGGGAACACTCCTGAGGATGGACAAAGTGTAGTGCATGAGCTATTAGCATCTCAGGGCATAATTTTGCTAATCGTTTTTCCCAGACTCTGTTATACTTAGTTCGAAAATGTTATATGCATATTTTCAGCTTGTTGGTATCTAGTGAAGTGAGGCTACAAATCTAATTCCCCTTTTTACTTTATATGCTAACATAAGCATGTAGCCTGTCAGTGAAGGCTTGACTCCGGTTTATAACCAGTTACAGACTGTACAGCGCTGTTTACTAGAGGTGCAAAACTCTGGAGGCATCTCATCCGCCAGGGACTTGTACCCCTATAGTATGAAGGTATACTTCCTTAGGTAGCCTCTATTTCAAAAGATTATGCTCATTGTATATCAACTGTGGCAGCTTGCGTCCATCGACAATATGAGGGTTGACGGAAAATTCATGGTAGGAAGAGACATTCCAGAAGGACAAGGAAGAGTCAATTCCCTCCTTGCAGAGTGTTTCGAGATTGTAGGTGACCTGCGAAGTGCAATCGACGACTCAGCGGACTGAAACCCTGTATGTGCTTTTCGATCGTTGATTCATCCTCGCTTCTTTCCTGGCTTCTAAATATTTTCTTGGGGGTTTATACTATACAGTACTGTACCGCAGGCTTCTATTTTTTTTAATACATACCTTCAATAATTGATCAGCTCTGACTGGAGCAGGATGTGGCGGCGGAGTATGGAACATGGTAACTGGATGCTGAAAAGTGGTTCCGGTTAGGAGTGGCTCAGCCCCACTTGCTCGATCATTGGGTGACGGCTGGCTGGGTTTCTATCGTTTGCTACTCCTACTTGATTCAGTCCCGCTAGCGCTAGCATCTCGATATTAGTGGATGATGCTGAAATTCTGAATCACCAAAACCTTCACCACATACTTACATGTGCACACTGCCTTCCTTCAACATATACCTTCATTTATAATACCAGGGTATAACCAGTTCAGCATCATACAACATTAATACTTAATATTTTTACTGCCCCTTCATGCACATACCTGCATACGTCCCCATGCAGACTACCGAGAGCCCAACCTGACTAGGAACAGGGAGCAACGTAACCAGCCTCGGAGGCCTATGAACGTAGGTACTTGAAACGCTTCAGTTCCGGGTACCGATTACGCTTCTGATATCAATTTGTACAATGTACTCCCCAGTATTTTGCTCTGCCCCTTACCCAGGTTTTGTAAGCTTTGTTTGCCGTATAGTAGAACGTTATGGTCTAGGTCGCAACTCAGCCCTCGGCCGGAGTCACGGTATTCCTGCATGACCTTTGAATCACCATCACTTGGCGGCCTGCCTGCGCCGGGTCTCGCTGTTTTCAGGGCTCCAGACTGCAATCACAAGTTGTAGAAGTCATAGGGCCCGGGAGAGAGTTTCCTCTAATGACTCTTGCTTGGGCCGAACTAGGCGCAAGCAACAAGCGTGAGTAAGCTTCTTTGGTTTCCTGGGCTGCCAACCCCTTGCAAAAATCTAAACCCCCTTCCCACACCAACTCACTCTAAAGACTCAAACCAAATAAACCACCCCCCAAATTAATACCATCCACCCATCTCTTCTCTTCCCTCCTCCTTACCGAACACTCTGTTCCAGCTCCAACAACCTCTCTTTGCTATCATTGCCAGTAAATCCACTCTCACTGTACCTATCCCTTTCCCCTACTAAATCAGGTGCCCTTGTTTACTTTGTATTGCTGACATCCGCGTTTACGTGGATAGCAAGCATTTTGACACTTATCTTTGTTTGTCTATACCTAGATCTCCTAACGAAGCACTAAGCAACAGTAAGTTGTATCAATCCTGGCCTGCAACTTTCCCTCGCTACCACCAGCATATCTGTGGAATTCACACAAACTGCTAACAACTTCACCTCGTCCCACCTAACAGATGGCTGAAATTCGTCGCAAGTTGGTCATTGTCGGTGATGGTGCCTGTGGAAAGACCTGCTTGCTTATGTGAGGTTCCAACCTCCACTGACCATAGCATAACTGTCGTCTCAAAGTTACGATGGCTAATCTTCGTGTACAGCGTGTTCTCCAAGGGAACCTTCCCAGAGGTATGACGCCGATAGCTCTTTGTACATGAGGTTCAAATTAACCAATGTAATATCTAGGTGTACGTGCCAACTGTCTTCGAGAACTACGTTGCCGATGTCGAGGTCGATGGAAAGCATGTTGAATTAGCCCTTTGGGATACTGCTGGCCAAGAGGACTACGACCGTCTCCGTCCCCTCTCTTACCCCGACTCCCATGTCATACTTATTTGCTTCGCCATTGACTCCCCCGATTCGCTTGATAACGTACAGGAGAAGGTTCGCAATGCTTCCCTGCCGTCTACTGTATTACATACTTAACTAACGAGTATCAATTCTGTAGTGGATTTCTGAGGTTGTGCACTTCTGCCCTTACCTCCCCGTTATCCTGGTTGGGTGTAAGAAGGACCTCAGGAACGACCCCAAGACAGTTGCGGAGCTAGCGAAGACCTCACAACAGCCAGTTACTGAGCAACAGGTAATCAATTTCTGTTTTCATGCCTGAATTTCATGTACTAAATTCACGTCTATTTAGGGAGACAACATGAGGAAGGCTATTCAGGCAGAGAAGTACCTTGAGTGCTCTGCAAAGACCAATGATGGTGTTCGTGAAGTCTTCGAACAGGCAACACGTAGTGCTCTGTTGAGCAGGACAACGAAGAAATCGAAGAAATGCAGCATTTTGTAAAGGATATCCAGGAGAGATTAATGACATGATGGATCCCATTAAGTGCAGGTGACAGTGGTGATGGAGGGCTTGTCTCTGTTTTACTGCATCGGTTCAGTGTTCAGTGCCTGCCAGTTTCACACGAATGGTGTACGTGATGTTCAAATCTGAGAATCACTCAGAATGGTATTCTGGGGTATGTCTGGAATGTTGTGCTTGGTGTGCTTCTGTCGTGTTTTCATGTGCTTCGTTTTGTCAAGCCCCTGGTTACACTATCGCCTTTTCCTTATTTCATTTTCTTGGTGGCACTGGCTGGCAGAAGCAATAATCCTTACACCAGTAGCGAATCTGCAGTTTGTGTCTTCGAGCGGTTCAACATATCTATTTGCAATGTAACAATGACTTAAGAAACAACCATCACGGCAGTTCATTTTATCTATAAACTAGGGTGTGTCCATTTAACTCTTACACATTGAGAAAGGGCGGTTGCCTGAAGTAGTTCTTTCACCCCACAGGCCGACATCTCATATCGATGTGTCAACAGCATCCATCACATCACCTCGCTTGAGATTCCGTCTCTCCAGCTTGAATGCTTCAATTTGTGTTTTGAGCTCGACATCTGCGGAGATGTTAGAATGATGCCTCAAGGTGTATGCGATGTAAGTAGGAATCCATACTGGGAACAACATCTTCAATGCTAAGCGGTGATCTGTTGAAGGGGTCTCGTGGATCACTCAGTAAGTGAGTTTTTATAGTCCCTCTGTCAACTGTGAATCGCGATGAAGGTAAGATGACAGGGTCTTGCATCAGGGTTGACAAAATAGGGTCTAGGAATATAACATATTAGCCTGCCCGGATTTCAGTCATGAGAGCGATCGACATTACCTAGGAATTCATCAGGTACCTCACCAAGCTCCTCCTCACATAGTTCCTCCAACCTCTTCATCTCCTCAACCTCCCGAGCTAGTTTCGCCAGGTCTGCATGCTCTTGCCTTGACCTCAGATTAAATCTATCCAAAAGGTCTTGGAGTCTCTTGAATATCTCTGGTCTGTAGGAGCGCCCATCTTTTGCAATCGCTTCAATGAAAGACGGGCTCTTTCGAAGGTTAAGATAAACCTCAGAAAAGTCAACCAGAAGGACCTTTGGGTTGAACCCATACTTCTCTGGGTTCTTCACTTTGAGGTTGGAACAGCGTGGGCCAACCAAGGCATCTAAGTTGTAGTCGAGCATGCCAGCTAAGCGGTGTACAATCTCAGGTTGAGAAAAGGCATCAGCTAGGGCAGCCGTGAAAAGTTTAAGCATAGCAACTGTCTCATTTCCCAATGTCATGTACGATGAAGCGTCCTTTTCCGCTTTGTCTAAAGCCTTCTCTTTCTCTTCCTTCTCTTGATCAGTTAGGAAAGGGGACATTTCAAGTTCACGCTGTATCTTGTGGATATCACCCAACGCTGTAAGGGAATTGTCCATGACATATGTGACGTCGTTCAGCAGTAAAGCTACGAATCGAACAAAAAAGTCGGGATTGAGCCTTTGAGATAAATGAGCACGCAGAAATACAGCGGAAGGAATTGAAAGTACAACATACCTGCTTTCTATCTCAAGCTTCTCACGATAAGAGTGATTATCCCACATCCGCTTTATTAGTTCGGAAATATGATAACGAACTGTGAACTTCTGATAGTATTGGGATTCAATCTCTGATGTCGCAGTCAGCACATATACTCAGGTATCAACACTAGTGATCATGTGTACCTATGTAGAAGTTCATGAGAGCGTGCATAAGATGTTGGAGTGCAAATTGGTTGCCCATGATAGCATCGCCCAACATCCCATTTGGCTTCACCTGGTTAGGCTGTATACCATAGAACAATATTTCAACCAGTTTTGATTTGAGATGCGGATTACGGATATATGTTGAGTTCCGTAGAAAAGTAATACAGAATGTTACCAGCTCCTCCGTCTGTGAGCTGATGACGATATGAGGCAACCATCTACGACAATGAGTACATGCATAGGATTCGCAGGGGCTGGGGATTTTACACACCTCCCCACAAAACCGAAACACAATCCTATGTTTTCTACAAAGTATTCCGGGAGCATAGCGAATTCCTCCGGAGCTGTATCTGGAAGCGGGAGACTACATACTCAAACTTCATCAATGGACTATCACGACGGAGAATGGAAAATGCATCATACCTGAGGCGGCTCTGAGGGTAATCTTTGCTTGGGGAAACAAGACGAAGAGTCCAGGTGGTCAAATACCGCATGAAATGCAATGTTCGCGATTGCGAATTTGTATCATACAGTACGACATCCAGAGCATACCTATAGGTATGGCCCTTCTCTATTCGGTCACGCAAGCGTCCGAGATTCTGGTCATACCTCACTATTTGAGGCGTCTGGGAATCACAGAAAGTTAGTAACTCCTCCAAGTTTAGTTATTCGTGTCAATACCTACATTAACCCATCTATTCCTGTCCTGTTGTAGCTGCTCTACATGCTTTTCTAGTTCATGGAGTCTTTTAGCTAGGTCATCATGCAGCACTTCCGTAGCGCCAAGTCCGTAATGGTGTGCAGCTACAGTTAGAAAAAAAACTTCAGAGATGAAGTTAGAATCTCCAGCAAGCTTAACTGAGTAATAGGCCTCCGAGGCGTGTTCGTCAGCGTTCAGCTTTGTCTCTGGTCCAATACTCAGGCGAGAGCTGCGTCGCAGATATTCCACTTCAACCTTGCCGATCTACCACCAGTATTACCGTCAGCGTGGTTATGAAGATGATCTATTCCTCCACATTACTTTACCTTCGAGTAGCTGGTATCCATAAAGGGCTCGCATAATCGGGTCAAGACGGCAGTGACATTCAACATGAAGCCATCAGACGCAACCGTAGCGGGATCGACCTAGGATGCTCTGAGCCCATGTTTCACACATTCGTTTTGGGAGCACTCACCTGCAGAGCTGTCCGTTTGGTATTCAAATTTACGATTTTGGCAAACCAATCGAGAACTTTCGATCGTGTTTCTGGTGAAACTCTGATTAGAGCATTTAAAATTTGGAACAATTGATCCTTCAGCGAGTTAATCAGCCTCATGACCACACTCTAGCGTTATATCAGTTACCTGCGTTGTTTGTAATGTCATACGCAACGCCCGGCTTGCATCAGAAAGGGCGGTGGCCGTGCGTGTCTTTACACCAGAGAAATAGAGATCCGTAGTCCTACTCTACTGAGCGTTAGGCAAAGAATAATAGGATATGGGCATATTTTGCCTCACCTGAAGAGGGGACAATCTGAAATATGGGCCAAGTAATGTACTAGTCTCCACAGTTTGGGCTTCAATATCTGGTGGGAGAAATAGAGGAGACTTGACCAATAGTGTGGCCAACGGCGTATTGCCTACAATTCTCATCAAGGCCTATACACCACACCTGTCAGGCAATAGTTCCATTAATCATCAAAGGGAGGAATACGAACATAAAGGTATGGTTTATAAATATCACACATCTCCATCGTACTCAACCTTCTACTCAGAGTCTCGATAGCCCTTTGGAATGCTACTTCCAAAGCTGGCTCCTCCTCGACTTTTCTCACCAGTTCTTGGAAAAATTCCGGGGGGATTCCACTCTCTTCGTCTGAATCAATAATGAGTTTGTCCTCTAGCTGTACTGATGCGTTGACGTTTCTATATACCACCGCTTTCGAGTGAGTCTAATTCCTCGATATTTCACTGACGTTGTACGTACTCGAACATGTCTGGCATGGTGATGCAGTACTCAGCATAGCACATTGCCATGCGTTTCGCTTCGGCTAGGATCGTGGACTTAACCTTCTCCCCCTCGGCACCGGGCCTTATGCTCCGCTGAAAATGTGCTGCGCGCTTCCAGCATGATAGGAGGTAATCGAACGGCGACTCTTTGATGTAGCCTGAGGAGACTATTGACAGTATTGCTTGATCCAGGGTCCTAGTCGTCAATCGTACAGCTAGACACCTCCGTCAGCAGTGAGAAAAGGAAAACCATGGGTATAGGCAGCCCTACGCTCTCCCTCTGCCTCTAGCTCAGCCTGTAATCTCCCCAGGTGGTAATGGCCGTTTCGGGTTCCTCCTGGCTACAGCACAATATCAGTACTTTCTCGCACACCTCCCTACTGCCATTTTTGCGTTTACCTGCAGAGTGACCCGGAAAATGACACCCAACGTCTTGTCTTCCCAGCTCCCCAACGTTTGTGCACCTTTGCCAGTGCTGCTTGCAAGTCCAGACGATTCATGTGGTGATACTCGTGCTTTCTTGGCCAGTGAAACTTCACTGGGCCTCTCATAAATGACCTGCTTAGTTGGCGCCCTTCCAGTTGGTTGAGTAGTGGGAGGGGTGCTTGGTTGCGGAGTCACTGGGAGGTTCTCCTCGGGTGCTTTAGTAGGTTGTCCTAGAGCTGGAGCTGAACTAGATGATGACTGAAGCTTTGCCAAACGCTTCAAGCGGATCTATGGAGGAGAGCTTTTAGCTAGTAGCCATTTAGAATAGGAGTAGGTACAAACCTTCTCCATGTCGGAGTCAGGGGTAGCCATGACCAGAATATTGAAACTTGATGCTGAAGCCTTTCCGGGCTACACAACGTAGTGGTTCCGAGACTACTTTCTGGCTAGTTACAACCTACTTAAGTACGAAAGTGCCAACCAGACTAAGTACGAATAGGAGACTAGTGCTAATTTGTGGACTGGCGTACTGCATATAGCATGACTGATTAGTTAACTATTCACACATGTTGAGTACAAAAAATTAACTTCGCCTTTTGGCATTATCAAACACATTGTCATCCCCATAGCACAAGAAGTATATACTTTAAAGAGATGAAAACGCAAGTCCCGCTCCAGGTGGCAGATACTTTAGGAAAAAAGTTTTTCAAAACTGTTTCGTGTACTTCGTGCCATGAAGTATTAAATACCGTCTTGTACATGCAAAGACAGGCATGAACAGAAAGAGGCTGCACTCCAAAAACCTAGACTACCCATTGCACCCGGGGCCCTCCACACTAGCACTCATTATTCACTCGTATGGAATAGGCACGACTGTCAACGTGACCTGACGCACGGTCTCACTGCTAGTGGTGGTGTGGTTGCTGTAAAGTGGATGCACAGGGGGTGGGGTATGGATTGGTGGCTGCTCTGAAACGGGCTTCTGAGTGACAGTCTGTCAAAAGGCTAGTCAGTTTGTGCTACTCTACAGTTCTACTACAGCCAGGTATTACACTTACGATTGTCTCCTTCATTGTTTCCTTCACCGTTTCCTTGACCGTTTGCACAACAGTCTCTCGAATGACAGTGACGCTAACGCTCACGGGAACGGTAACGTACACGGTGCTGACAGGGCAAGGTGCCTGTGGTGTTTGTTCAACGACAATATGAGGGGTGGTCTCCTTTGGGAGTGGTAGAGTGCGAGTGACTGTAACGAAGACAGTGGTAGTACTGGTACTAGTACTGGTGTAATCGGGACCCCCCTCCGCAGTGTGGTCCCCTACGGAATCCACCTTTGTCGACTCAGGAACAGGGGTGATAGTTTGCGAAATAATGGTAGACTATTGAGGTTAGCTACAGTGCAATATTGACCAAGTATACAATAGGGTTGGTACATGTGTGATGGTAGTAGTATGGGCCTTGCCATTCCCAAGGGTATAAGTGTAGGTCTTGGTTTCGTACTTCGTGACGCAAGCTGTGGTCACGGACTGAATTGGAGGAGGGGTAGAGATTGGAACCAGTGTCGTCTCCACTACGGAGGAATTCACGGCAGGCAGCTCCGTTGTTTTGATGCCAGTACCTAGAGGACTAGTGGTAACAACCGTAGTCGCCTCAGTCCCATTGTGATACTGGCGGTATTGGTATCTCCTGTGATGAGCATGGCTACCTGCCTGCGCCAGTGTAAGGAGGGTAGCGAGTGGAAAAAAGAGTGTCTTGAAGGAAACCATCAGGGATAGCCAGGTATATTGATGCTGAGCCTTTAAGGAATCTGGCTCGGTGCCAGCGCGTTTTCGATAGAAAGGTCACAACCGAAGAGAATTTGATGCAATCAATGCACTGAGGCCCGCAGAAGGAGAGAATGACAAAGGTACTCGCTGGAGGTGAAAGGGCTTGAAAGAAAATGAGTGACTAAGGCCTGCTGAGCGAATACCAACAGTCGAGATGGAGTACAGAAGGGAGAGTTGAGGTGGGTGGGAGAATAACATCTTTAAATGATGGGTGGTAACTCCTTGAAGCACATATTCTGTACCAGTCTGTCAGAATCGCAATATAAAGATCGCGCAATGGAAGCAGAGCTAGGCGCAAAACGTGGATATAGTGAAATGAAGGAGGGTAACTTGAAACGTTCATTTCCAATACAGGCAACACCCTTGAGAAACCAGACTAGGGTGCTGCTGACGAACGATCACGTGCAGGGAAATTTCACAATAATTATACCAGTGTTTTAGTTGTGATTATGTGGTGGAAAAGCAATACCTTAGTACCGGTATCTGGATATAATTTGTTATACTTTTTTTCTATTTTTTTGACTTTTTTAATAATCAGATTATAAATTTGTTTTATTTACTATTGTGTAGCTTTTTTGCTTAGCTGTTTTAGGCCAAGGAATAAAATATTATTTATACACAAATCTCGACATTCTAATCCAGGTAGATATACAAAGGAATATATATTCTAAATAAGATCCGCCCAGCTGGAAGTGAGATTTGAGGCTCTAACTCCTTTTGTTTACTCCAATCAGCCCTAAAGCTTGTGTGCTCACTGGCATGAGCTACTACGGTGTGTCCAATCTCCTCTTCTATTACCAGGCGTGAAATTTTCGTGTAAAGAAGCTATGAACATCATCAAATTGACTTTTATCGTTGGCCATTCCTTGTAGCCTCCTAGCGGAAGAAGCAGAGCAAAAAGCAAGCTGGTCAGGAGACCGAAGGTAGCCCAGAACTACCATACATCGCAGGACGATCACGACTCTGCTGAGGACGGGTTACTGATAACTGAAGCGGGTTTTGAGGACACAGTTGAGGTACGTATGCTCTGCTGGCTCCTGGCCTCTACTGGTCTGGTGACACAGGAATTTTGCAACCAGACCAGCCTTTCAGCGTCAGCATGCTAATGCAACCCTGTCCCCGGAAATCATAGATGGCACTCGAAGATGGGCCACGAAAACAAGAAGACCCCAATACCAATTATGTTGCCGGTGTTGAAACCAGTAAACTTGGGGTCACCAATGGTGGAATAGGCGACTCTGGAGTGATGAAGGAACTGCTAGTGAAGCAAGAAGAAAAGACAAAAGAGCTGGAGGAGCGGTTGAAGCAGTTGACACAGGAGTGGAGCAAGGAAAAGCGTGAGTTGCAGAAGGAGCTTGAGGGGGCGAAGGAGGCACATAAAAGGGATTTGACAATATGGGATGAGAGACAGGTAAGAGTGGAGGGCGAAAAGCGGCAATTGAGTGAACAGTACAAGAACCTCCTCGACAAGGTCGCAGCACTGAAGGAGAGAATGGGGGAAAAGTTAAAGGCTGATGCCGTGAGTCTCTATTGGTCGCGAGGGCACATACCGTCCTAGGTCTCTCTGCTAAAGATGCAGGTATATAGGATGCATTAGCAGGGGCACAGAACACAGCTGCTGAACTGGAGGAGCAGAATATGCTTCTCACTAACCAGCTGGATGAACTGCGGACGGAGTACCGGAAGCTTAATGAAGAATCGACAGATGCTATCAGGGAAGCAGCTAATCTGCGAAATCGGCTCAACCTAGCTCAACAAAATTGGATTAAGGAGAGGGAGGCCCTGGTTTCTCAAGAGAAGCACCTTCATGAGGAGTATGGGACTACAAAGCAAGCTATGCAGGACTGGGAAGTTATTGCCATGGAGGAGAGGTCGATGCGAGAGTCGTTGACAGACCGAGTCGTGGAATTAGAGGAGCAACTTACGACATTCAAGATGGTTTATGAGAAGGTCACCTCAGAAAGAGATCGAGAAACCGCTACGATAGATGGACTTCAGCGAGCGCTCAGGGAAATACAAGAAGGTATTATGGTTCCACAGGGTTTTGAGGCAGCCTACTAACATTTATATAGCACGTAGGATGGAACTACGGGAGATCACCGAGAATATGCAGGGTAGTATTAACCAATTAATGCAGAGGTCTCAAACGATGGAGCAACGTGCCTTAGAGGCAGAATCTCAACTATTGAAATCACAAGATGACCTCGAGCGTTTCCAGCAATTCGAGAAGGAGGTCAAGGAAAAGAACCTTCTGATTGGGAAACTAAGACATGAAGCTGTCACCTTGAATGACCACTTAACGAAAGCGCTACGGATGCTCAAAAAGGGAAGTGCTAGTGAGAACGTGGATAAGTATGTTTAATATTCCGGCACTAGGTATTATTAATGCTAACCCCCAGCTAGACAACTCGTGAGCAACGTTTTCCTTTCTTTCTTAAGCATACAGCGAGGAGATGCAAAGAAATTCGAAGTGCTGCAGTTAATTGCATCAGTCCTAGACTGGAATGAGGGTATGCACCTTCCGGTACCTCCAAAACCAAGGTATGCCTGACGAATGATGTAATTAGAACAACGCGAGAGAGCTGGGTTAGCTCGGCCCGGCACCTCCTCGATTCAGAATATATTACCAACCCCCCAGGGATCCTTCAGCAGGGCTTCCTCCCCATTAATGCCGTATCACAGAACTCCGAGCACTCCAAGTTTAAGCGATCCATATGAGGGAAGTAGAGAAGTAAGTAATCCGCAACGCCAAATCCCCTCATTGGTTATCCTTAACTGATGAAAATCGTGTGTCTAGCTGTGGGCAAGTGTGTTGGACTCGCCACAAACTCCAAGTTCGAATGCAAAGCCATTTTGATTCACGTGACTTACATTTACCAGTTTCTTTCGGATACGAGGAGTTCCAATGGGAAATTTCATGATACATGCATGGATAAAGTGTTACCTTGGATGATTTAGTAGCAGATGCTCGAAATGAGGGTAATGCCACAACATGAATTCCAACTACCTGATATGTCTATTCACTCTCACACTATCTGCCTAGCTTGAGCTCTTCATATATAACAGCATAAGGAGGTATAACGTAGATGGGATACCGCCCTTCACCAGCTCCGCGCCTCTAGTCTAAACCTAACAATGTCAAAACCCACTCTGGGATGATAATATATCAGACGAAACCCTCTGCTCTGTTCTCTATTTTACTATAACTTACTTGCTCGCGATAGCAGCCTTGCCCCTCTTGAGCATATTATCTCTTGATGGACCTACACCAACGTACTCAACTGGCACGCCGAGGAATTCCTCAATGTAGTCGATATAGTCCCGGGCAGCCTTGGGAAGGGCGTAGTAGGAGGTTGCATTCGCGGCGGACTTCCCTGGCCAGCCGGGCATGATAAGGTATACTGGCTCTACCTTCTCCAAGATTGAGAGATCAGCCGGGAAAGAGTCGAGCTCAACACCATCAAGCTTGTAGGCAATTGCAATCTTGAGCTCCCTCAGACCGTCGAGGATATCGAGCTTTGTGAGGTTAATGCTAGTGTAGTAGTTGACAGAGTGAGAGTATTTAGCAACGACCAAGTCGAGCCATCCACAGCGGCGTTTTCGTCCAGTGGTGACACCCCATTCTCGGCCTACACTTTGGAGATGCTCTCCAATTTCCTACATTTCTCAAATGTTAGTTCTCTTCTGTGGTGTTTAATGTAAACTATGCCAATACTTACGTTGAGCTGTTCAGTGACAAAAGGTCCAGCACCAACCCTGGTAGTGTAAGCTTTCACAACACCAATGACTTTCTTGAGGCTGAATGGAGAAATGGCCAGGCCAGTTAAAACACCACCAATGCCAGTGTTAGAGCTGGTAACGTATGGGTAGGTTCCGTAATCAATGTCCAGCATCAATGCGTTAGCGCCCTCAACCAAGATGCTGGCATTTTTTTTCTGGGCGTCGGCCATAAACACGACGGCATCAATAACGAATGGGCGTAATTTTTCGGCATACTTCTTCATATGGAAGTTAGAAGATGCACTAGATGGTGGGGCACAACGGAGTTTATACTACGAACCTTGTAACGCTCCAACTCACCATCCTCGTCATACTCCAAGAGATCTCCAAACCTCTTTTTGTATCCGTGGGCGAGGGCTCTGAATCGCTTCTCAAACTCTGGCCAGTTGAAGAGTTCGTAGATTCTGATACCGCTACGAGCAGCCTTGGAAGAGTAGGTTGGGCCAATACCCTTGCGAGTTGTACCGATATTCTGAGCACCGAGCTCAACCTCCTCAAGCCCGTCCACTAATTGATGTAGGTCGAAGACAAGGTGTGCTCGGTCGGAGATGTAGATGCGGTCCTTGGTGTCAAGACCCTTCTTCTGGACGTTTGCGAGCTCCTGGAAAAATGATGGAACATGGACTACACATCCCGAGCCGACAAGGTTGATACACTTCGGGTTGACGAGGCCTGTTCGTGATTCGGAATGTGAATTAGCTATTACCCTAAAAACCCTTTTTGGAAAATAAGAGATAGAAGGTGCTCACCAGAAGGTAAGATGTGGAAATCATATGTAACACCGTTAGCGACAATAGTATGCCCTGCGTTGTTTCCACCAGCACAACGAGCGCAAATGTCGACGGAGTCACAGAGTATATCCACTAATTTTCCCTTGCCTTCATCACCCCAGATAGCTCCTAGAACCACAACCGTGGGCATATTAGCTGCCTTCTCCGGCGTATGGCGGCAGGGCTGTTAGTATGCTGCCTTTGTCTTGTGTGCAAGAAGAGTTACAGGCGGTAAGCAATGCTGTCGCAGTAAGAAAGCCGGGAGAAGTACAGTATAATATTCACGTGGGCCCTGGAGGGGAAAATTTGAGTTCCACTTCCCCACCAATGTCTGCGTGAGTATTACACAAACGCGTATTCATGCGTAAATCCCAGAATTTGTCCACTAGTTTAGTAACCAACAGATCAATTCAGTCAGTCAATATAACTCTCCAACAAATCTCCGAACACGACCACCTAGACCAAAAAAAGAAACTACAGACAAAAGGAAAACTGAATAAATTAAGATGTCCCTCAACATTTTTGAGGCCTAACCTCTGTCTGGGCCGTACGGCCTAAAATTCCCAGGATGACTCGCGCCCTCGGTCCTCGGGAATCTTCCCGGTTGTTGAATGGAACTTGCACTGAGCAGTGCCCTGTCTCCATCCATACCGCTATTCTGTCTTCCGTTTATAGTTTCATTTAGGTTTCTATTTAGATGACCAAGGTATGGGAAGTTTGGCGTGGATGGAATATGACTTCCAGTATGCGTATGTGGATCAGTAATTGGCCCAAACTGAGGATCCCCTCGACTGCTGTCAGTGGTCGTAAGCGCAAAACCAGGATCCGCCGAAGGGAGCCTCGAGCCTCCGGGCGCAGCATTCCCATGACTACTTTGAGGGCCATGCGGTAGAGGTGTTATTGGAGATGTGAAATTTTTAGCACTAGAGGATATCACAGGTCTGTCCAAGTTTGGCTGCGTTACGCGGAACAGCATGTTCGAAAGTTGAACTGGTGGATACACAGGATATCCACCCCCGTGTGTGAATGCAACTGGATACGGCTGGCTTATAGTAGGCTGTACCAGCTCCGACATTGGGCCTTGGGTAAATGCCCAGGAATTTGGGCTGAAGGAAATCGCTGCGGGATTCAAGGTATGACTCTGGGCTGGTCTGGAGAACCCAGGCACGGCACAAAGGTTTGAGGATAAATTGTTCGCCAAATTTGGAAATGTCTGTGTTACTACACGGTATGGATATTGTGATCGGCTTTGAAATCCATCGCCCTGCTCCCTATTGCTGTGCTGTAGCATTTGGACTTCGCCCACACCTGTTTACCACCCATGTTAGTCCTTGGGAGGTACATGCATGGAATGTAACTCACTTTTCGAAGGTCCAGGGTTCTGGGGAGGCGACTCTTTGAAGTCCCCGAAAATACGGGCGCGTGCAAGCTGATAAGCCATCTCTTTTTCCTCCCTGCTCATTAGTTTCGATAAATCGTTTGCCTGGCTGTCCCCACCTCCCCTCCCATCCCCAGGCTGATCTAACTCGCCACCATGACCCTGTTGACAGGGCGACTTTCGTCTCATAATCTTGACGGTGGTCAGCTTGGTCGCAGAGGGTGGTGTAGATGAAGGAGATTTTTGACTAGCAATGTCGCCGAGTTTCGCTGGGGGCCTATATGGAATATTACTAAAATAAATACAATGCGTTTCGTGTACTGGGGGACTATACATTCTCGAAGCATGCCCGCGAAAAAGCCTGACAGAGTCCACGACGTCTGGAGACACAATATGTGTAAGCCGGTAGAATTCTGCGATTTTGTGCACCAACATGCGATGATAGGAATTGAGAGGGGGTGTATCATAGGTATCAAGCCTATTTAGATGCTAGTTAAAAAAGATAGTATGGAAGTCATATTGATGGGGATACATACGCTCCGGTGATGAGGGCAATCACTTCTTGTTCAATCTTTAGAATGAGCAGGCGATCAAGTGGTTTGCATAAAGCATCAAGCAACCTTGGGTCTGGTTCATGATCCATTATAATAACTGGTTGAGGTCGTTCTGCAATTGAGGGAGAAGAGGCACTGCATGGAGAAATGACAAGGAGCGGACTCAGCGGATTTCCAATCGGTATAGAGACCGCGGTGTACTTCACACCACCCTTCAGCCTATTCTAGATGGAGGTCAGTTGCGGAGCTTCAGATCGGATCTGGTACGGACTGCAATATTGTGGTCTAGCTGCTGAACAGCAGGCTCATGGTCGCTGATGGGCTGGTTTCCACCTGAGTCATCGCTTGTGGGGAAAATTATATTCCGCATCTCATTCGAGTGTTCATCATGATGGGTATAATCGTTCCTGGCATTGCGTGTATCTTCCGGTATAGGTGAGGCAGAAGCACGGTTAGTATTGTATTCGTATGATGCACTTATGGAAAGACTATCGTCAGTACGAGGGATCGTTGGCCTTTGCGTATCGAATGCAGATCCCACACGCTGAATCATAGTCTGGTCAGTACCTTCCCTTGGAATAGATGTATAAATTGACAGCTTACCTCGACAACAGAGGAAGGTGTGGTATCGCGAGCCATGCTCGCAACCCGTAACACACAAATGGAGATGGCTAGGGACCTGCATGCTCTGAGTCAATGCTTCACATGGAGAAACAACTTGGCAGAGGAGAGAATGAGGACTCGGAGTAGGCCAGAGCAGTTGTACTTACGAAATTTCGAGGTGGGAAAGTCTTGGGGAGCTAGCTACGTAAGAGCAGGCAGGGGCAGCGGATGTGGAACAACATAGAGGACGGATGAGGCATAAGTGAGAAATCAAGATTAGCTACAAGAACGTGCAGCAGGAAGGAAACAAATAGAGAATAAATAAAGGGAATAGTAGAAAGTAAAATAAAAATAAGGGAAAATAATAAACAAGAGTTAAAATATTATATATTATGAGGTGCCGCCACACAAGTCTGATCTTGGCATTCGCTGTTATTTAATCGGACTTTTTTTCTTTCTTTTTTCTTTGGAGTCTATATATACACCCGACACTCGCGGATCATAAACGCCCTGCCTCCCGAGCCAAGAAAAAACAAAGAAAACCCGAACTGTGATAGGTATATCATATGCTGGTTGACATCCACGTGGGTGGCTCTTATCCTCACCTGGATGCGGAGGCGAAGGTAATTCCTATACCTACTCCAGACATCTCATCCGTCCATATCACAGACTTCCAGCCATAGCCTAAGGCTTCCTTCGGGGAAAGGCATATACCTAGACTCCAAAAAAAAATTTTTTGGTAGCTGCATCTACCATACCATACCCACGGGAGTGATCTTTTGCGGCCTACCGGAGCGGGCCTTGTTTTTAATGTGCTTGTGCCAGGCTCCCACCCACGGTTCTGTGCTTCATTGTGGAGATTCCGGATGTATCTAGGAGTAATTCCGGTTTGCTGTCGGATAACTGCAAGAAATCGTAAAATAACCGCCTGAGCACGAGTTACAATGTCGAACACAGGGGAGTAGCTGAAGAATTGAATGACTAGGGGGGTTAGCTGGAGAATTGACGGAGGGCATAGCTAGAGAATTGACCGAGGGCATAGCTGGAGAATATAGAAAACGGTAGTCTGGTTAAACGGAGTGCCAGGAGGTGGCCTTTGTGGTCTTTATTGCCGTATATTTTACATATGCAGAGCGATGCTGCATATATGCATAAATATGTGAGCACATGTGTGCCAAGCCCTATCTCCAAATAGGAAGGCGGATAAGACTACAATCTCCTGCATATTCCTCTGTGTCCTAAACAAATTCCCTGCCATTGTCATCCCATACTCTCCACCAGCTTCCAAATCCAGGCCTGTTCTGCGCCTATGCACCCTGTGATGTCCTCGAATGGTCCCGCTTTTACCTTTGCATCGCACGGTTGCCATCGGCCCCACGATGGCCCCTTCGACAACAATGTAAGTTCGGGACAATTGGGCAGGCTCTCCGTCTTGCTGACACTGGGGTGTGCAGTCCGCCTTGGAGACACGCTGGGACATCGACTCGGTATTAGCACACCCCCTCAACTACCACAAAAACGGGCACTAACCAGGTTGCAGCAAACTGAAATGGTCGACGAAGGCATGAATGGTTCAACCGTAATGTTCCGTACTGATGGTATTTTGTTTCTACACCCCCGTCCTCGGGATATACTGACTGTGATCCTTCCCTCACCAGATATTAACCTGCACAATCCGGATCAAGTAATGATCTCCGCACCTGATGTAGCCATGCTGGGTCCGGAAATCCATTCATTCGGGGAACACCTTGACACCACGCGAGAAATAACTAAACATCATCCTGGGACTTTAAAGGCCCTGGAGGCAACCTATGAGCTTATACAGGCGTATTGTAACATTGCAAAGCAACGACAAGCTGATCATGAGGAGATATTCAAAGGTCTGGCACAGTCAGCGGAAAGGCGAGAGATAGACGGCAGGGTCTTCGCACGAGACGCATCAGGAGAATATACTGACCTTGAGCAACTGGGCGAGCACTGCGGATACTGGTTAGTAGAGGCCCAGACATGGGACTTACTCGCATTACTATTCAAACATCGACTTAGTACGGGCGGGAGGCCTATTCCGGATGACAAACCCGCGGGACCCCATACGCACTGTTCAGATTTGAAATTCCGGGATCGTCTCATGTTATCAGATCCCCAATTCACGGAGCTCAACATTATCCTCAGCTGGCTAAAGCGTAATGCACCTGAGCCAGGAGACTTGTTGGATACCCGAGCGGCGGGTTGGGCATACACTAAAGATTCTGTCAAATACTTAAAGCTACAGCGACAGACTGGGGGCGGGTATCATCAGGCGAATTTGATTCTTGGAGGTGACAGAGCCCTGGTGACAGAACTTGACCCAGATGCTGTAACAAGACAAGGTAGATCCATTGCACCAGAGGATATGAGTTTCGAAGACAGCTTTATGAAATTGATCTTTGAGTATCTCAGACGAGGTGACCTCGCAGGAGCAATGGCCAAATGCAGAGACCTCAATCAATACTGGAGGGCCCAGACCTTGGCTGGGGGGCTGGAAGCGTGGGATGACGAAGTTGATGGACCAAGACCAGGCATGCATGGGGTGGCAGGGAACAGGAGAAGGGAGCTATGGAAAAGAGTATGTTATAAATGGGCTACTGAGGCACCTGCATGGGAAGGTGCTGTCTATGGAATACTATCAGGAGATCTGGACAGTGTGCGTAACTCTGTGCTCTATTACCCTGATTAGCAATCTAACACGTGCAAAATCTAGGTCCTACGAATGTGCACTACGTGGGAGGATCATCTCTTCGCACACCTCAACTCAGTCGTTGAGACCCAGTACTACAACTACCTTTTGATGCATCAGCGAATACCTGCGACTGTCCAAACTCTCCCAATATATGATGCTATACAACATCATGGGGGACCGGACACCAAATTTCTTCCCAGAATCATTGATACACTTCAGGCTGACAGCAGAGTCTCTGGAGAAGCACACCACCCCCAGCGGATACTGCAGGGCAGTTTAATATCCGAGCGCCTGGAAGAAACCCTGAAAGAAATGAGCAGGCAGGTAGAGCTGCTGAAAAAAGATCCAGACTATGAGCCTTCTGCTGAAGAGAGACACTTAACAGGCTTGGATATCTCCGACTTTCGCCTATTAAGGGTAGTCGCCCATATTGTTTTGATCTTGGAAAGTCTTGGTTCTGGTTTTGATCCAGGCTCACCAGGATGGCAATACGCCGAAGATGTGGTTGCTGGATACATGGATGTTCTTGCCTCGTCAGGCAAATATAGATTGGTGCCCCTGTATGCTGGCCAGATAAGCAAGCAGAGAGCCTCGAAAGAAATGGGAGTAATATTAGTGAAAGTAACAGATGAGGCAACCAGAATTGAGCTGCTTAGCTTAATGAAAAATTACGCCATTGATATTGGCGAGTCACTCAGGTACATGATGCGCAATGTCTTTGAGATTACTGCGCCGGCGTACATCAAAGTGCCGCTTCCAAGCTGGACTGGGATTCTCGCTCCCCGAACTACTGGCATCAACTATACCCAATCATTGACAGAGGAAGACGAAACAATGATACGGGCATTAGAGTGGATGTTACTAGTACCCGAATTAAAGGGTCAGATATTTCAGGATGGTTGCATCGTGTACAATAGATTTTTGTGTAAGGCTCCAGCTCCCCATCATTACATGCACCAAGATACTAACAAATTCATGCACAGTAACTGGCAGATTAGCCGCTGCCAGAGAATTATGGAAGCGAATACCTAGTACTAATCTAGTCCCCAGAGCGGGTATAGATATGGAGCCCCTTGATAATCTGACAGTTAATCAATACAATGAGCAGCTGAGCGCAGAGAACGCCAGGGACGCTGTCTTGTACATTGAATTTGAAATGTTTGTTAGAGGTGTGATGGCACTAGAGGACTGGAAAGAAACCCTGCAAAAAGTCTTCGAGTATGTGCACCTGATTTTCTGTTGGGCTATGCTAACACATTTGGGCAAACAGGAGCAAACTTGATTGCACTTACAAGTCTGAACTAGAGCAAGCTTATGAGGATGTTCAATCCTATACTCTACCGATTGCCAAGAACTGGCTCATAGCATCCGCCGCCAACAGGCCAGAGGCGCATGCAGAGCAACTCCAGTCCATCCGGAACATATTCATCCCTGATCTGATCCTGGCACTGCACAATGTTTATACTGAAGCTGGAAGATACCTACGTAGAAATCTTCTGACGCAGACCTTGGAGCTCGCTGCCGTGGTTGGCTCAAACAGTAGTGAGGGACAGCAAATTCTAAGGTGCTTTGTTGAGACCGGCAAGCTGAGGGAATATGTCGATAATCTTGCAGAGGCTAGCAGGGTGATTCTGGGTGCGGCACAGGCCAATATATCAAAGAAGGGTGTTGCGGGCGGTGGTGGAGCTGATTTGGATATTTGGAACGTGCAATAGCTCGTCGGCTGCAGTACTCTGCTTAGGCTGTCAGTGATAGTATTAATGTGTGATTTTTTCGGCTTGTCGACTTAGGGACGGGATTACTGACGAGACTAGTGCGAGATGTGTTTTTTTTTCGCCCTCTTAATATTCGATGTTAGAATCGTTTAAACTTGTATTATTCACACACTAGTGTGCTCGCAAATGGCCGAGTGAGTAGTGCCTGCGATACAAGTATAGAGTCATTATGTGCAACGGCAAATTTCCAAACCAGACAATGGGAAGGGCTTTTACATAGACAAGCTTGTATCAAGAAATCCAGAGTCAAGGAAACAATAAAAAGGTGGCTTTAGTTTAGATGTCGCTGTCTTCATACAACAGATGAAGACCTAGCATGCCTTCCTTGATTCAGACCGGTTATACTGGCCTAATTCAACCACTTGATACTGCTGCAAATAAACTATTCAAGGAACATTCACTAATATGTCTGGGTATTTTTTTTCTTTTCTTTAACTAATCATTAATCGCATTTAACGTCTGGGGTATTACGGATACGTGACAAGCTAACGTAGGTTGTTGGATCTAGTTTTGCATGCAAGGTATTTCGGGATGTTGGTATATACATATAGCTCTCCCAATGGGAGCCAAGTTGACCAGCTTTAGATTCTGGCTGGAGATCCCGTTATTAGTGATGGCAGTATTTCAGACTACTGATTCAAATCCCATGTTGGGGACCGAGCTAGAAATATCCTTCCAGCCAGAGGGGATGATACTGATGCATTTGAATACACCTGGGTTATTGAAGATTATGTACATGTTATTACCGCCCCTCCCTAGATACTGCGCTTTTGATCCTGTAGTGTAGGCTGATGTGCATTGCCGTGCTTCAATTTCTGACCGAAATAATAAGGTATGCAGTAGCAAGGAAAGGCTATATCACAAATGGCCACGTGAATAATCACAAACCCAGCTATGACACTTAATCCATATCATCCTCATGCACCCCCCTCTTGGCCATTTCTGCACGTCTCTTTGAGCTCTTTTTCGCCTTCACAATCAACTCTAGGCACTCCTTAATCCTGCCCTCAAACTCTTTAAACCCATCCTCCGCCCACTCAGTTCTCTCTTTGGGTTTTCCATCAACCAAAGGATCATTGATCCCTCCCACATGCGTTGGCTTGAAAAATGCATTGATCGCCGGCTTCCACATGCCGCGACATCCAATTGGAAGACTCCATTGGGCCCCGAGCTTATCTATCCATTCTTGTGAGGTTAAGCTTGCACCCCATCTGGTGTCGGGTACGATTCCCTTGACATTGGCAGATACACCCTCCGGCGTATGCCTCGGGGTGAGATAGAAGTCATACTTCGTAACTTCAAAAATATAAGGGGTGGTGCTGATATACCATTGGAATTTGGTCTTCACACAAACTGATTCCACATCGAGACCGTGGAGATTCACGAAATTCATCAATGGGACAGGCCCTGTCTCTCGATCTGCCGGGGTCGGTAAAGGTACATCTAAGGTTACATTGTATATAAAGTCGTTGAAGATCGGATATAAGTCCGCAAGTGGGAGTCTGGAATAGCTGGAGATCTCCAACTGCCAGGCTAAGTTTTCTGCAAGGTCAAGTACCTTAATATCAAGGGGCCCTTTCCTCTTGTACGCGCCCTCATTATCATGGGAAGTTTTGTACTGGCGGCCATGCCTAGGGGTGCTGAGCCAGCTCCAGTGAATTATCCGGAATTGCTGCTTGTTTCCTAAAATCTCTTCCTTGCCGAATTGACACTCCAGGCGTGCATCAGTAGAGGCTGAGCTGTCACTCAACGTCAGCGCAAAAGTGGCGGTGTATATCATTTCCGGGCGGCCTAGAATGTATGGAGAGTTTTTGTGAATAGGGGTGAATATCTCCTCGCGCGTACGACAGATAGATATCAACTCTTTTGCAACGTTCATGGATCCAATACTTCATAGTTCCCGTTAGATAGGCTCTCTTGTGATGTTTTGAGGGATGGATTTGCCTACTGTCGGAGGACTTCTGCATGAATACCCTTACCCCTCATCATCTCCATGAAGTACATGGTATCATGAGAATTAGAGTTACCAGCAGGCCTCTGGTACCCAAATAGAACGAGTGTCCCAAAGTTTACTTTCATGACTACATGGGCCCTGCAATACAGTGTATCATCGAGGCCCCTTTGCACCAATTTCCTCAAGAAGGCAGAATTCGCTTTCAAGAGAGCCTCCCTTTTTTTTCCCCATGCTGCAAGGGCCCTCTGAGCAGGCTTGCGACCTGTGAGATGGCATTGAACCCCCCCATTCTCAGGTAGACGCTTGACAGTGATCTGGCGATCTTTAAGATTATGGTTACCATCAAGGTGTACGCTGTTTAGGAGTTGCTCAGAGGTCGGGGGCACCACCATGTGAATCCTAGTTGCCGTTGCATCAGCACATCGGTTCTTCGTTGCTATTTCGCACAAAACCCCATGGATCCGGTCGAGAGCCTCCTTAACGTTTGCTGTCTTCATCCCGTACACGTGAAACGATTGTGTTTTCCGCACGTATTCGATATGGCACTCGTGGTCAGACCTGAGAGTATCAAAGACCTCTGTATTCATTCCCAATGTTGTTTGAGGGCTGTTTTAGGACGTTAGATGCATCCATCAGACACAATGAGGTACTTACTTAATGTCTTTACTTGGCCAACTAAAGACTCCCTATATAGCGGTCAGCTTGTGTATAGCATCTGGAAGAGCGCTGGGCACGCACCACTACTGGAAAGGCAGTAGGATCCTCGGGGGCTTGTTTGTAATGTTGCCGCTTGGCTTCAGCGGACTGACTTTTGGCTACCCTTTCCGCCTGAACCTCCGTAGGAGGGGCCTTGGTTTTGTCAAAGTTGCTCCCCGCAGTTTCTACGCCCAATCTAGTACTCTTCAAAGCAAATTGCCCAAGTTTGTACAAATCTTCCTTTGCTTCTTCAATCCCTTCTCGTGGGCCCCACATTTCAACGGTCTACAATAGAGGATGTCAGACATATCCAATAGAACTCCGCGAGAAGCTAGATGACATACATGAATATCCAATGCTGAAGGCGCAATATATGTATCGGTTTTGGCAGCAATATAAGACAAGTTGATATCCTATTATAATTCTTTAGTCATTGCCTCAACATACAAGATTCTTGAAACCCACTCTTGGACCGTAAAATTTCCTTTTGAATCCATCGGGGAAGAATAGGGAAAAGTTGTACAGATCTGAAGTAGTTGCAAATTTAGTAAATGCCACCTAGATGAGGGAATACTAGAAAAATTCACCATCGGGTGGCTCTCCAGCCCTTGCTCTCTGATGTGCCTCATTGTCCAGAATAACTCCCTCTGGGGCAATGTCATGATCCCGTCTCCTGTTAATTGCTTGGATATCAGGCAATGCATTAAACCTCGTGGGCTGCCCGGACTGAGGGTAATTTGAATGCCGACTCAGGTTTAGTCTACTAGGCCGAGTATGCGAAACGACTGTATAAGTCTGAGCAGCGACAGGAGGAGCAGGTGGCGTTGGAGCTGGCGGCTGCGGCTCCGTTTGCAGTGTTGTAGTTGGCTGAGGTGTTGCAGTTTCTGTGGATGTCTGCACCTTTTTACCAGAAGCAGCAGCAGCTTCCCCTTCAGCATAGGCTCTCCATTTTCTCGCACCGCTGAACTCAAAGTCGAAATCTTTGGCTTTCCCCTTGCCTTTCCCAGGTGCTGCCATCCTCCTGTATTTCGTTGGTAATAATTTGTGGGGGAGACTAACTCTGAATGATGTAGTAGGCAGGTTGTAGTGGGATGGGAGGCCTGGGGATGGGGGTAGATGGAGTGCCAAGAGCACCCCACACACACGAATGTAACAATAAAAATGTAAACCAACACTGCCAGCACCCTGGAGAGCAAGCCAGCATGCCACCAAAGAAAAAGTCAAACATTGATCACGCCAGAAAACTACTTCGAGGTGTAGTCAGAGAAGATTCGGATGACGAGCTGGGAGACGAAGACCTGCCGTGGGAATGGATCTACGATGGCCTAGAGGACCTTCATGCTCAAGGCGACGATTCGCCAACGAATACCTCGAGTAAGAAGCGACGGCGAGAGACGAAAGCGCGAAAGATAATTGGAGCGAAAATAGGGAACCGCTTTGTATGCCAAATTGGTGACTGTTTACTCATTAAGGGAGAAGGGCTTTCCGGTGAGGCATACGTCGGTATGGCGTGTGAGTTTACTGAAGAAGACGGCGAGATGGAGTGCAATGTTATGTGGTTTTCTACCGAGTTCGAGATCAAAAGCAAGGATAAACGCATAGATTACCTTCCTGTATGCTTTTCCACCCCAGGCTACGTCTTTATGTTGTTGTATACTGACAGAGGGGCCAGCATGAGTTGTACATCAATCCCAGCTGGAACAAAATCCCATTATGCTCAATTAACGGAAGGGCCACCATCATGTCGCAACAAAAGTACCAAGAGCAATACCCCAGCGGTGTCCAAAAGAACTCTAAGCAGTATGGCAAGGTATTTATCTGCAGAAGAGGATGTGCACCCCGGACTGCAACATATACGGAGGAATTCATCTGGGAGGATATATATAAAGGCAGAGAGACGGATATTGACATGATAGTCCGGAAAATATCTGAAGAGACCAAGGTGTCGAGGAAGAGAAGGCCCAAAGTGGTACAATCATACAGAGGGAGTTCACGCACTGACGGTTTTATAGAGGAGGTACGTATCTCTACATCGAGCTTAATTTGCAGTTCGTGCTGACCGTTGCTCAGGATTCCGATTCCAAAACCCCATGTACGCCAAGAAAGAGACAAACACCCTCGCAAAGGACCCCATTGTCCACACCGACACATAAACGGTATGTCATATGGCCTCTGCATGCGTTCGTTGCTCATGACCCTCACAGTGTGGTTATCAAAAAGGCCCTGGAATTTACTCCACTAGGCACCCGTATTCTCCCTACGAACCTCTTTGATTCACCCTTTGCCCTTGCCCGCCACCGACTCCATGTCTCCGCCGTTCCTGCCTCCCTACCCTGCCGAGAAGCTGAATTCTCCGAAGTTTACACGCACCTTGAAGATGCTATCTCTGAAGGCTCTGGTTCATGCATCTACATCTCTGGTACTCCTGGCACGGGGAAGACTGCTACCGTCCGAGAAGTCATAGCCCAGCTTCAGGCGTCTGTGGCTTCGGAAGAACTAGATGATTTTATTTTTGTCGAGATTAATGGGATGAAGATTGCAGACCCACATCAGAGCTACAGTTTGCTCTGGGAGGCTATTAAAGGGGATAGAATCACTCCGACCCATGCATTAGCCTTGCTAGAGGCAGAGTTCTCAACGCCGAGCCCGAGGCGTGTACCCTGCGTGGTTCTCATGGATGAGCTGGACCAGCTTGCCACGAAGAATCAAGGTGTCATGTACAATTTCTTCAACTGGCCCGGTGTCAGGCATTCTAGGCTCATTGTCCTTGCTGTAGCAAATACTATGGATTTACCTGAACGGACATTGAGCAATAAAATCAGTAGTCGATTAGGTAGCTTTTTGGGTTCCCCTAAACTAACCATCCTCCAGTGGACGTATAGCTAACAAAGGATTTTCTTCACAGGACTTACCCGTATCACATTCCCTGGATATACCCATGATCAGCTGATGAAGATCATCCAATCTCGTCTTGAGGGTATCCCAGGCAATATCGTCGACTCTGACGCAATCCAATTTGCCAGCAGAAAAGTTGCGGCTGTAAGCGGTGATGCCCGTCGAGCTCTCGATATCTGCCGCCGTGCCGTCGAGATTGTGGAATACACCTCTGGCAAGGCAGATAATACGTCAATACCTAGCACTCCAACAAAAACCCGGCCCTTTGGCCCCAAGGGCCAGGCAAGAGTCACTATTGCTGTAATCAAGCAAGCAATCAATGAAGCCACCTCATCCCCACTACAGCAGTATCTCCGCCACCTACCTCTCACGGCAAAAGTATTTCTTGCCGCTGTGCTTGCGAGGATTCGCCGCTCTGGGGTAGGAGAGAACATCATGGCGGATGTTATTGACGAGGCAGAGAGGATGGCGAAGATAGCTGGTGATTCTGAAATTGAGGAAATGCTACTATCTAGTGAGGTAATAGCAAGAAAGGGTATTGTGGGTGGAGGCAGAATGGCAGGGCTGATAAGCGCCGCTATAATGTTAATGGAGGCTGGCGTTATAGGACTGGAGATGAAAAAGGGGGAACGGGCAGGAAGAGTAAGGTTGAGCGTTGGGGAGGAGGAGATTTCATCCGCGCTACGCGATGATAGGCAGGTAGGGCGAATGATTGGCACGTAGGGGATTCAATGATGGAGGCCTGAAGTGTGAATGTGTATTTGGTCATGGGGGCCAATCAGAAGAGCGTATTAAATTCATAGAATCCGTAATGCAAGAGCCTTTCTATTATGCTAAGGTTACCCTTTTCTTTTTCTTTTTTGAGTTGAGTCTACACTCAAACATAGCTATACTGGACGGATTGCGCCAAAATTTGCCAATCAGGGCAATTTAGGAGAGGCAACTTCCTGCTATCCCATGGGCCGGTGAGACATGCCAGACATGCGTGAAGGTTGGTAGCTATAGGCAGTTCGAGCTCGAGCGTATAGCTTGTTTATAGTCCGCTTGGACCTTCATGCATGTCTGGCATGTCTCATCGGCTCGTGGGATAGCAGATACCGTACCGGATGGACATGCAGGGATTGATACAGGGATTAATCACATAGAAATATTTATTGCTATATAACTTATTAACGGAGGAGTAACAACAGCGTAATAACCCAACAAGACAAGAATGCAATAACAGAACCTAAGAAGACTCCAGTGACGAAAACCAATGCTCTGAATACGAGATGCATGCATATTGCGAGTAAGAGCTTGCTCAAGAGTCTGCAGTTGCTGCCTAGGCACAACAACATTCAGATTAGGCTTTGCCCCACCAGGAAGTTCGGAAACCGATAGAGTTTCCAGATACTGAACTAGCCCTGTAAGGTGTGAACGTGCTTGTGCAGTTGTGATTAAAGGTATAGGAGGCGGTGAATATAGATCTTCTTCTTCATTATCCACACTTTTAAGATCATCAATAATCCCTTCAATATCAACAACCTCCGGAGATATATTGAGATTAGCCTCATCCTCATTATAGCCTAGAAACTCTTCCGCTATATACAGTATTAACTTGTTGTGAATTTGTGCTTGTAGTAGGAAGTAAGGCAATCGACATGCTGATTGAAACTCGAGGGGATTGTAGGTTATTGAGTATAGGCTTCATAAGAAAGATTCCTTATTTTATGATGCAATAACTCCTAAAAGAGCTCTAAACTCCCCATAAGTCATCTTTGCATATCGGAGATCACACAAATCCTATGTCGTTCCAGATCTTGGTAGCATTGTCGGCTCTAGAAGCGCTGCTGCCGAACGGCCCCCACGCCATTTGCTATACCGGATATTAGCTAAAAAAATTTTTTTTTGGAGCCTATACGCCTTTCCCTTCGGTATGGTGCCGGCAACATGAAACCGACCCAAATTTCACCAAATTGCAGGTCCGACGAAGTTTTCTATCTCAACAACCACAACATATTTAGAACATTAAATTAAAACTTAAACTAATAGAGCAAGGCT
>Ga0307514_10000981_pt1 | contig 42402 bp, 35 predicted proteins | sample 16_EM_MG_FD_203088 | JGI IMG/M metagenome (GOLD analysis project Ga0307514, IMG submission 203088) | Populus trichocarpa ectomycorrhiza microbial communities from riparian zone in the Pacific Northwest, United States - 16_EM | ecosystem: Host-associated > Plants > Roots > Unclassified | place...
CACATTTGATAACCACTCACCTCTGAATACCCACTCTGGGCGAAATTATGACAGTTCTGTCTGTATATTCGGTACCATCAAGATATATTTCTCCCATTAAAAGACCGATACAGCGAGTAGTATACCCTAACCCTGGACACAGCGCTGGACTGATCCACACCAGTCCAGTCCAGTCCAGTCCTGGTCCAACAGAACTGGGGATTGGTCTGATTCCGGTCCAAAATTTACTCGGACTGGACTGGACTGGACTTCGACGGACCCGGTCCGGACTGGTCCATTGCTGGACTGGTGGAATCATTGCATCAGCGATCGAGTGTACAACGAAAACCTGGAACAGCCTTCAAAGAACGCAATCTAGCTCCTACTTTTGTTGGTGACTCTGAGACAGTCAAGTTCTTTGCAAGATTCTCATCCAAGGGCCACCCGCAATTGGTTCCAGTACGACAAAGATCTGGGGAGAAACCGAAGTCCCCCAATATCTAACTCGGCCTCAATTCCCCACAGTATATCAACAAAATTGTAATCCTCCCATCTTCTTCTATAGTATGAGAGTGTGGGAGGTACGGAGAATGGATGCCAGGCAATTGAGGATGGTGCCAGCTACCATACTTCCAAATATACGCGAAAATATCGGATAATGAATAGGATGCTCAAGGACTGGGCACCGCACTCACCAGACATGAATCCTATTGAGAATATATGGTCTATATGAAAGAAAAAGTATAGAGAAGTTATGAAGGACCTTAATAAACGACCTTATGGATAGAAGAAGATCATTGAGGTTGCACAGGAGCTGTGGGAAGATTTATTTTGGGAGAGAATATATAAATGGATGGATGGAATGCCGCGCAGGGTCGCTAAATTGTATCGTAGAAATGGAGGCCCTCCTCACTGGTAGACGTTCCTTACTTTGTAAAAAAATTTCCCGACAACTTATGTGTATGTAGCTATTATAGTTACTAGGTATGGTGGCGGCTTCGCCGCCCCCGTCGGTAAAAAAGAATCCTAAACCCCAAAACCCACGATATCCAGCCAGCTCTCAGCCGGTTCACATTACGTCTAGCCAGCCGAGAGCCAGCCCAACAAGATTGCGTCCAGCCAGCGCAGAGTTAGCCCGTCCAGATTACGTCTAGCCAGCCGAGAGCTAGCCCGTACAGCCAGCCAAGAGCTAGCCCGTCCAGATTGGGTCCAGCCAGCTGAGAGCCAGCCTGTGCAGATCGCATCCAGTTAGCCAAGAACTATCTCAGAGTGAGTATGTCAGGGTTTTCTAGATCGTCTACAGCCGGCCAAAAGTCAGCCCGTCCAAATCATATTCAGTTGACCAAGAGTCAGCTCATCCAGATCATCTCAAGCTGGCCAAGAGCCAGCCTATCTTGACCATGTCTAGCCAGCAGAGAGCTAGCCCGTCCAAATCATATCCAGCGAGCCGAAAGTCAGCCCATCCCAATTGTCTCTAGTCCGCAGATAGCCAGCCTATCCAGAGCACGTCCACCCGTCTCGATCGTCTCCAGAAATTCGAGAGCCAGCCCGTCCAGATCACGTCCAGCCAGCCGAACCCGTCCAGATTGTATCCAGCCAGTGGAGAGCAAGCCCATCTCGATCGGCTCCAGACATTCGAGAGCCAGCCTGTCCAGATCGTGTCCAACAACCAGAGGGCCAGACCGTCCAGATCATATCTAGCCCGCCGGGAGCCAGCCCATCCAGATCACATCCAGCCAACGCGTCTAGATCGTTTCCAGCAAATTGAGAGCCAGCCCACCCAGATTGCGTCTAGTCAGCTCGGATTGCTGACCAATAGCAGTTGTGAGAGCCACACTCAAGCAAAGCGCCACGGTTCACTAATCATGAACGAAAATGACCATCTGCCAACCAATGAGCATTCTGTAATTTGCCACAGTAAGATGGTACGTACCACCATCAACCAATGAGAATGCTTCGAGCCGACAAACCAAGTGTATATATATTAGACAAGTGTATATATATTAGATAGCGTAATTATACTCGAGAGTGGTGTCAAGTTCGACGAGCCGCGCCAAGACCAGCGGTGTGCACTCATTCACCTCATGCATACGGCCCAGGCGCCTTATTAGGGGTGTGGGCGCGTCCAGCGCCCACTCTTGACAAGCCACTAGCGGGGCACCTCGTAACCGCTCAGCTCCCCACTCCCACATCTATCCAACTTTGAGCTCAATTAACCCTAAGAGTTTTACTTTGACCAGGATATTGTTTATATATGAAATGTTGTTAACAAGATGCTCTTTCACTTGCTTGCTTCCTCATTCAGTTTCCTCTAATATTCAAGGAGTGGTAGATCAAGTCCAGTGGCTTAGACTATACTTAGCACTGCTGGTGTTTTGTGTCAGGTAAATAATTCTACCTGACACTTAGATACATGTTGTATACCATTAAATAATTCTTTTCTACCTGACACTTAGATACATCTTTGAAAAAAAATCCGGGATTTACAAGGTGCCCCGCTAGCATTGTTAGCTGCGGGCGCTGGGCGTGCCTACGCCCCTAGTAAGGCGCTTGGGCTGTATGCATGAGGTGGAGCAAACCGAAGGCTAGAAGAGCTTGGATATTAATACGGAGAAGGGAACTGCTGGGACGAATTGCTGGGACGAAGGCTTGAGGTAAGCAGAAATCACCGATCGGCTCGGAACACCCTTCGATTAGTAATCAGTCACTTGTTATCCCTCGCAGGGTTTGTTACGATATGGAAGTTGGGGAGAACTGTGTGCGTGTATTCTATGGTACAGAAAAGAGAGAAGGAGAAAGACTCGAGATATATACAGGAGGCATCAGCCCCTGCAGCCGTGACCGCGTATCAGACGTAACATCATGTACATCTGTAACAGGGTTCGAAGAAGGCCACGTTAGTGATTTCGTGTGATGAGGGAGAGAAGGAAGGAAGTCTCAGTGACTTGAAGGGTCGAGATAGGGACCCCAATGATAAATGTTTACCATATCAGCACAGTATGGGCTTTCGGTCTAGAGATAAGGGTGGTAGAGTGGCCATGGTCTCTGGAAAGGGTGGGGAAGCGTCTGGTGCAGAAGACTGAGGGTATTATTAGGGGCTAGGCATGGAAAAAGGATTTTGTATTATTCGTCATTATATAGGGATTACGGCATGTAATTTTGGTAACAATTGGACTTCTGGTTGTTATATGGTTCATTTTTGGTGGTGCACATCGGTGCGCGCAGTGTACGAGATCGTGCCGTATCCGATTTCCATGTCTCAGGCGTTAGTGAGAATCTTTGAATTAGGGTGGTACGTCAAGATGCTCAACGCTTGCGCTGGCTGTACTCCCGGGCCCGCAATCTATAGGTACTCTATGCGAGAGTCCACCAAATGTCTTATTAAGCGCAGGATACCGATAACCCATGTGCCCCAGATATGAGTGGTAAATACGAATTGAAGCATTTATCAGCTTATTGCTAAGTCTGCCTTAGATATCCTGCATCTATACTCTTCCTGGGCGGCTTTGGAATTCTATGTAACTAAATCCGACAGGAGTATTTATTTGGCCCAACGACTGTACAGCAAGATATTTAGCGCATCTAGGATTGAATAGTCTGTCTCTTTTCATATCCTAGCATAAGTAATGTAAAATGTTAACCGCAGCCAGAACCCGGCGAGTGATTACCGATGACCAATCACAGCAGAGGTGTGTTTTGGCTCAGCAGTTAGAAAGCCAAATATTTTGACACATCATGGATAGAAACAATGCATAATCCGTCTTCACATTCAGCCCCAGATGCCATGTATGCAATGGTCCAACCGAACTCGCTCATCTGACTACATTGTTCTCTCTGCTGACACTGACCTATATAGGGTAATTTGGAATGCCTTTGAATGTACATAGCTATTTCGTTGGTCAAATACATAATTATAGGATAGGTGTCCCTGGATTTACACTAACGATCCTGTCCTGACGAAGCCTAAGACGAGAGCCCCCTCGCTCTGTGTATATAAAGCTGGACATATCGTGCGTGCCGACGGCTGCGGAACACTATTGGTCCCTCACCACACCTTCGACAACCACACTCAACGCCTGGTTTTGCCAAGCTTTCCCCTTTTTGGGGGGGAGCAGGGTTTTACTTTGGCTTCACTCCATACCTTTTGTCTGTGTCCGCTTGCTATTGCAAGTGTATCTCGTTGTTTAAAGCTCTCTTTACCACTCAGCATCGACTTCAACTGGTAGTCTACCCGGCAACTCGCCCCTTGAAGTTTTACGCCAGTTATTGAAGCCTATGACATGCCTGTGGATTCACCAGTTCGGGAGGTCCGGGACCTATCTGCACAGTATCGGTGAAGTTCCGTCAAGGGGTTGCCTAAAAAACCCTGCGCGATGCGAGTGCTGAGATACACGCTCCGTACAAGCTCTTCGAACCGACTATGATGGACAAGACCCGCATCTCGGGTACCACTAGGACGATGTACAAGATGTGGCCTTACGATAACATCACCCTTCCGCCGCCCCCGTTCCAGTCAAGCCCGAAGATGGTCAGCGCGCCGTGTATGACCTAGGGAGTTTCACTTCCGGACCGCCAAATGTCCTGCCTTACTCTGTTTCGGCGGTTGGAGTATTCCACTGCGATAACATCAAAGAGACCCTGGACTGAGTGTGAGTGAGCGAGGATTTTTTAAGCGGCTGTCGTTAGATGACGGGATGTGCAGGTTATACTCTAGGCAAGGGGGGCCAATTAGTTTAAAATGGGGGGAAGGAGAAAAGGATGGTACATATGACCGAGAGGAGGGCTTGGCGGACACGTCGGGTTCACACCGCGGAGTATCGGGGAAAAACGGATTTTTTGTCATACTCTGTTTAGAGTGCATACAATATGAATACACACACACACACACTATTGGTCCCTCAAAGTACGGGAGCGGATATTTCCGACGTTCCCCTTGCCCCCAAAACAGTTCTATCGCCCCCGGTTCAGTGGTTCCAGTTTACAGAGAAGACGATAGAATAAACCATTTATTTATGAAAAAGTTAATGATTCCGTACTACTTAGAAATTGTCCCAACATATCACACCGCATTATGAAACGTCCGCCATTGCTCTAAAACCAACTCTATACTTGCTCTTCTGGACCTGATCCTCTCCCGCCCTCCTCTTTTCCCAAAAGGTTGACCAAGAGTAGATGTTGCTCAGCGTGTTCACACTTCTACGGTTTGAATCCGAGGCATGAGGCTGTTGATTGGTGAGCAGGTCCGGAGTTTCAAGTAGAAACGTCAGTCTGTGCTCAAACTTTCACACTAGACATGGTCTTCTGAACCTCTTCTTAGCCAAATAGCTGATGGTGGGTCATTGATAAATATATCGGATCGTTGATGGTCCGCTCCTGAGGGAGGCCGCTGTTGATCGGATTGAAGCGGCGTGTCTAATGGAATCGGTAAAGATCCCGGCTGGTCGTTGCCAGGTCCGTCACCTCTGTCCTCCTGAGGATGCTGTGTTGGGTGTTGTGTCTTGTAAGGAGCAGTTTCTTCCAATTGCTCCTCAGATTCGAATGTCTCTAACGATTCTTGCTCCGAGGTGTTGAGAATAGCCTTGACTTTTGTGCCGTCCTGATTGATCTCGATTCCTTCAATCTCGGCTATATTTGGCATGCTAAGCTGAGCTAAATTCCAAGGTTTAGCACTATCCACTACCTCCTGACTCTCATACTAACAGCGAGCCCATTCAATCTTGGTTCTACAGTCCATCCAAAACCTTCGCATCTGATGAACACGGTATACAACCCAGCGCGGTGTTAATTGCCATGCCGTTTCCAGATACCACGCGGCACCGAATGCTAACACAAGTAGTATTATCGCCAAGATGAAGAATATACAGAGCTTTGGGAGTGTCTGGACCAGAAATGAGCTGACGTTCATACTCAAGATCGCTGCGATAAACGAAAGAGGGCTAATAACACCAAGAAGTCAGACAACCCTTCATCCTCTGATATAGGGATATCGAACATGCTCACATGTAGATAAACAATAGTTGAGTCAACCGGTGAACGCTGGTAGTTTGTTGAAGTCCCGAAGCGGCATGCGCTAACCCTGCATTGGCATGGTTCAATGCCTTATCACTTTCCAAAACTGTATAATACCGGAAAACGCTATCAAAGACTTGCCCGAGTCAGCTCGACGTCCACTATGTCTGTCAAGACAGAATAACATACTAAGCTGAACTTTCTGCTGCACTGCAAGAGCCCTTGCCGTAAGATCTTCAAAATCCATTATAAGTAGGTTAGCCTCAGCGACACCTGCAGTGCCCAGTGGCATTGGACTGGTGGCGCCAACTATTGCCACCCTATTCGCGGAGTAACTTTTGAACTCTTGAAGGGAGATGTCCATGATGGTACTTGATGAGTGCAGTACAAGGCTAAAATCTCTGATATAATACGTTGCATCCAACTTCTGATTACAGAATGGGACGTCGAAAATAGGCCGAATTGATATATTCATCTCATATAGTAGATTTGACCAATAGCTCCCGATGAACCTTGCCAATTTAAGATATAATTGGAAAGGATCTTTAACGATGACCTTCGTTTGCTCGGGGGTTAACCTTTTCAGTGTACTAACAAACGTTTTGAATACTGTCTGTCCGCAGTATTTGCGAGCTTGATGACTTGCAGGGAACCGAATATTCTTAGGGTTCATAATTGGATCCACGATTAGAACAACTGGTTACAGACACTGAGTAAGAATTCAGGTATGCCGTCATGTCAGGAACCAAGGAACTAACCTTCTGTCCATTCTCCACCAGATGAGGCCTCTGCTCCAAACGATAAGGCACATCTATGTGGCCGCATCACTGCCCGGGGATCTTGCAGGCCTGCAGTTTCTTCCTCAGCGCTAGGATTTGGCTTAATGAAGAAGGCCATGCCAGGATATTTCTGGCTGCGTAATGTCGGGGATCGTGTTGGATCGCTGAGATTAAAATGATCGCAAAATAGGTCAGGATCAACTGCGACTCGGGAACCAACAATGGCAAGTGTGGATTGACTTAATCCTTCCATCATGATGATTCTTAGCCTTGACTTTGGATGTTCCTGGGAAAGATACGCATTTAACTCTGACCATTTGCTGCCTCTAAAATTGTAGCTCGATTGTTGACCGTTCTCAGCATGGAGCTCAAGAATAACAACTTTGGAGGTAGTATAATCGGCTTCGTTTTTGTACAGGTATTTCAACAGTGTATCCAAATGCGGTATACCATCTGTTGTAGATCTCTGGTGCATCTGTGTGCGGTAAATATCGATCAGGTCGTCGAGAGTTTCTTCACTGGACCGCATTCGCGAATGCCGAACTCCCTTATATGCGGTAGTCGGAAGGTCGTCGAGAGTTTCTTCACTGGACAGCCTTCGCGAATGCCGAAAATCCTTATATGAGGTATTCGAAAGGTCGTCGAAAGTTTCTTCACTGGACCGCCTTAGCGAATGCCGAACTCCCTTATATGCGGTATTCGGAAGGTCGTCGAGAGTTTCTTCACTGGACCGCCTTAGCGAATGCCGAACTCCCTTATATGCGGTATTCGGAAGGTCGTCGAGAGTTTCTTCACTGGACCGCCTTCGCGAATGCCGAACTCCCTTATATGCAGTATTCGGAAGGTCGTCGAGAGTTTCTTCACTGGACAGCCTTCGCGAATGCCGAAAATCCTTATATGAGGTATTCGGAAGGTCGTCTGTAGCCCAAGGTGCTCTAGTAGTTTGTTAGCATCGACGCCGGGGAACTATTTGCAGCATTTCTCACGTTGCTGATGTCTGCGCCATACCGTTAATTCCAGACAAAAGTGAAATTGAAGCGCTCCAATCCCGTCTAGGTTCGAAATATATAAAGCAATAAAGCCATTCAGGCTCAACTGAAACTTGTTTTCCTGAAAGTAGCAGGGTGCCTTATCCTCGCAGCTCCGATGTAACCTCGCCTTTGGGTTGGGTACGCCTTGTAGGTGTAGTGAGTTTTTCTGCACATAGCCGAGCTAGGCAATTATGAGGCGAACAAGTGAACGTGGTGGCAGCCTTGAAAATACGCATGTGCAGATTATGTATTTTTGATTTTCATTTGATTCATTGTTTACACTTGCTTTTCACATTTAGCAATCTGATTTGCGATAAATTTCTTTTATCTGCAGTTAATTTTGGTTCCTCTATTGTATACCATCTATATATCATGATTGCAAGCTCGGTTGTTGGGGGTCTGCATATTCTTGTCGTTGGTGCTGTCGCGCTTACGTACATGATCCAGCGGACTGGGGACGAGACGAAGATGAGTTCAGGCTGTCAGCTCGCTGCCGAGCTGCCGGGTTGAACCAAGCGCGAAGTTGAAGGGGGCTTATTTGGAGTTATCTGCCTAGCCGCATGCTAGCCACCTCATGCATACAGGCGCCTTATTAGGGGCGTGAGCACGCCCAGCGCCCACACCTAACAAGCCGCTAGCGGGGTGCCTTGCACTGCACGAAGAAATCCCAGTATTTTTTCAAAATTGCAAGTTACTCAACAACAACACAATGGAGCAAAAGGAAGAGGCTGCAGTATAATAGGTAACTGCACAGCCTACATATGCATCCAGAAATCAAGTCAAATGGCCCAACTTTGAACAAGTTGAAAATGTGAGTGAAAGTCCATGAAGCTGGCGGATTTTTTGTCATTCTTTTTACTCCCCTGTTAAATCACAAATTGTAAATCAAATTTGCCAGTGATTATATCAGAGAATATATGGCATGCTGGCTGTCACTTAATACTAGTCTTGAAATATTCAGATAGGTGGCTGTTGTGATAGATACAATTTTGAAGTTACAATGCTGGGAGACACTCTACCATAGCATAACTCAGTGAATTTTCACCCAAGTGACATTTTACATGATCAAGAAACTGCCAAATTAACTGTGAATAGCCATCTCGTATGCACAATAGACACTGGCAGCACAAGCACTGAATTCCAACCAGAATTGCTGGAGAAATCAACTGGGGTAGGTAGCCCTCCTTCTTCTCCACCTGCCCACCGACTAACCACCCCCATAAGTCCACCAATTCTTTGTCAAATTCCATACTAATTAGCACAGTCTAGGTCTACTATATGTAAATCGATTCTGCATTATCATTTGCCTGATAATGAAGCTGGTTGTGGATCGATGGGAGGGGGTATGTCAACTACCCCCCTCTCCCATAGTGGACCCCTCTAGTAGACCTCAGTATATCCCAGTACCTGGCCAATGATTATGCGAAATCCATCTACATATAGTGGAGCTACTCTGTAATAAAGGGCGTTCAATTTGGTCTACAATTGGTGGAGCTATGGAGGGGTGGTAGAGTATTCTCTTCTTTCCTCTACTAGCCACCCCTCTAGGTCCACCAATTCTTGGTCAAATCCCATGCCTTTTGCATAGAGTAGCTCTACTATATGTAGATAGATTCTGCATTATCGTTGGGCAGGTACTAGAACTGTCTGTAAACTGGTTCAGGTCACTACATTTGAGTCATAAGCTGTCACTTATCTCAAATGCACTTTACAGTCAGGTAGAAAAGATTTACCTGATGGTATACAACATGCATCTAAGTGTCAGGTAGAAGTAATTTACCTAATGCAAAATACCAGTAGTGCTTTGCAGTGCTTAGCAGCATCAGCAGTGCTGAGTATATTCTGGCCACTGTACTTGATCTACAACAACTCCTTGAATACTAGAGAAAACTAAAAGAGGAGGCAAGCAAGTGAAAGAGCATCTTGTTAACTTCATTTCATATATAAACAATATCTTGGTCAAAGTAAAACTCATGGAGTTAATTGAGCTCAAACCTGAATAGATGTGGGAGCTGGGAGTGAGGGAGGTGGCTCTGGTGGGAGTGTGGTTACGAGGTGCCCCGCTAGCGGCTTGTTAGGTGTGGGCACTGGACGTGCCCTCGCCCCTAATAAGGCGCCTGGGCCGTATGCATGAGGTGATGCTAGCTCGTACCTAAGTCTAGGTACGAGAAAAATATATGGAGATGATCCGGGATGTGATGTCGATTGTTCTATCGCTATTTCGTTTGGTGCAGATAACTACTCGCTAGCGTGTGCTCCGCTATCACAGTTCTCTGTTTCTTATATTTAGGTATTTGTTAGGTATGGTTCGGAATCTTTCGAAAAATATATTCTTTCATTTTAGCGCACAGTAATTGAAATAAGATATATCTACAACACCAATAGAAGTGCTCGGCGGCATATGTATGCTCATCTAGTCTCTAGAAGACGTATATATAAACAGATCATAAAACACTCCAGTCGGAAGGATCGATGTATACATCCACTGGTATGATGCTCCATCATCGACCAATCCTGGAACCGCTTCAGGTCTTGGCTTGGAGAAGTGGTAGTCTGCAGCACAAGACCAATACACTGCTGCAATGATTATCTCGGGCTCATGAGTAGGCAACAAGGCTATTCGACACCTGTAGTGAGATTCCGCAGCCTTCGAGAGGTACCACTCTGCAGAGCCTACTCTCTAGTTCGTCAGGTGTGTAAATCGGAATGCGGCATTATACTCTCGTTCTAGTCGTGATGAATAAATTGAACTAACTCTTCTCGAAAAGGGGGCTGGATTTTTGATTGATCTTGCGTTCCAAATGAAGCTCGAAATGTTCCTAGAAGAAGATAATACCATTCGGAAAATCTCAGAGTGTGGTGCAGCGTTCGAGACTATAGGAAAGCTATAAAAGAATTTGATAATGAGAAAATACCCTCAATGATAGAGCTTGAGGTTTCCTGATCAACATGGCAACATAAGCTTCAAAAACCTTGGCAAGAATTAAATAAGTCAAGATTCCGGGTTTGGAGTAAGGTTACCGGGGCACATATAGCCTAGCTTACGAGCACGTGACTAGTAAAACTGGGAATTGGCATCCTATAAATTGACCCGAAGCGGGATAATCTATGCGAGGCTTTATATGGTAGTCATGGAATACAAGTCTAGACTTATCTATGCAATATTTTGGAATGGTTGAATCAAAGGTATGTACATGGTCGTCATCCCGCTATCAATATATGATCAGTTGGTAATTGAATGAAGCAGGTGTATCAATGTAATTAACCAATCTCAGGATAATATACCAACGTACAAACTGTACTTTCACGACTGCAATCGTAGCACCACACTATCTCATAATTTAGACCCCGCACCAACAGTCTATAGCTCGACGACCTCCACCGCCTGCATGTAGATCTTGCGCATCCCAGCATGCGTCGATATTTTCTGATTGGAGGAAAATACCACATTCCGCGCTAATGCCTATCCATATCTTGGCGCAGCTACAAAGTGCAGAATACCGACAACTGAATAGCCAATAGGCCTAGTATTAATCAAATGTTCTGACGTACGACGATTGCGGCTGTACTCATGGTTGCATAAAACCCGCAGCGGGGTGTTTCACAACGAGCAGAATGGCTGTTCGGAATCCCACTACATAACCTACTATCGCTGGGGCGTGCGCACTCCTTTGTTTACCTGACACCGACAGCCCTAAACGCAATGCAAATCACTGCCACGTCATGCATTTCATCGCCTACTTGCTCACTACCTTATGCTCCATTGCATACATTAAAGCCGTGCCATGGGATGGAGCTCAGCCTACTTCTGATAATTCTTACCCCGGTTGGAATCCAAACCCGACCCCTGCACCACTGGTACGTGCCGAAACTGCATTGCTGGATTTTCACGACCTCCGGCGACGACAAGATCAAGGAAGTATTTGTGGTTATGTTCGGGGTCAGTCAGGTAAGCCACATTCCCAGATTTTGTGACCCGCAGGTCCGGCCTTACACATGATAGACGATCCACTTGCCTGCAACGGTGTAACTTATACAGTTTGTACACCTATCTCAAGCCTATCTGCGTTAGGATGCTGCAACAAGTGGGGCGCAGATCAATGCGTCGTCTTCGCCGACTGTATCAGCTTCCATGAGTACACCGCACGAAGTGGTGGCAGCTCCACCGTATGCCCCTCCAATGCTCAAACAATAGCATGGTAAGTAGTAGCTACTACGATGGGTGATCAAGCGACTGACTGGCCATGATCGAAAAGTTCAAATTCCAACATCCCATATTGTCAGCGTTATACCGAGAGCGGATACAGTGCTTACGTTTGCGGCACCTACCCAAGGGTTTAGTCGCTATCCATGAAGTTATTTTCCTCGAGCTCACAATCGGAGACTACGTCGACTAAGCCAACGGCCATGGTCAAAGCAGCAAGCGAGACACCCACCACATGCGACTGCCCAAAGTGCAAATGCAATCCCGTTTCGGCTGGCACAATCGCGGGCACAGTTGTGGGAAGTCTATGTATTCTCGCTGCCAGTGCCGTGGGGCTCATGTTCATACTACGACAGAACCGACAAATTGACACTGCCTCTGCGGTGGGTGCAATGAACGAAACGCATACTCCTGGCTCTCCAGGTGAGGAGACCCCATTGTTTGGACAGTTCCCACAGCAGCCTCTCGCTGATCCCTATCAACGACCGCATTGACCGACTGGGTTTGAGCTTTGCGATTGTTTTGATTTTTCATCGGCTTGGAGTCGGGTATCTAGTAGCTGATGTCGGAATGAGGATAGATTCGAGGTTTCTTATACTTTAGTGTTCTTCTAGGCGAAGTGGGGACTATGAAAGTGGATATCTGGAATCACTGGGCTGGTATTGTTGCCGGTGGATTAGTGGGGTTTACAGATAACGGCCTTAAGGTACACGATACAAGAATTGCGAGGTTCACCGCCAACATGGCTCTGAACATCTCCAGGACAAGTGGGGCGTTGCATCATTGTGAGTGCCAGCGATGGGAGTGATGGGAGTGAAAGCCAAGCTTAAACCTTTAACTGATATTGTCTTTACCTATCAGTGCTACCCAGATTTCAATGCGTATTTGATGGGTATCTGGTAGATGTTGTAAGCGGTTAGGGTTGGTGAAAAAATGCAGCCAGAGCGCCGTTTCCGCATCTGCTATAGATCATAGTCGTGGCTATCGACAGGGGTTCGTTAGAACAAATGACCCCCACTCTCCAAGTCTTGCCTTGTTACACACCTGACACTACCCGGTGCGCGAAACCCTCAACCCTAATTGGCACTAAACTCTGAAATCTAGATATAACAATTACTGACTATACAATTAACCTTGCCTGACTCCGCCCTACGATGAACTCAATATAACCCAGTTTCCTATTAGTCCCCGCGATGCACATGCGCAACACTACCTACACTCGTCTACGCTATTTGAACATCGCACTGGCGTCAGCGATAGAACTTATCAACTTCTTTGAGTATTTACATTATGCGGCAATCCAGCAATTATTTATCAAACGAACTAACAAAAATATAGTGTGTAACATCTATTTCCCCAGATCCTCAAGCGACCGGCTGACCATGAGAGCTCCCCCTCCTAAAGTCTAAAATGCAAGGTTACAGCTACAGCGGATACAGCGCTTATGCCTGTAAAAGTACCCGATTATTGCGCACCATTGACCACGCTTTTCTCCGCCGAGGCTGCGACATGCGATGGTGCTACGGCCTGCTCGGCCGTGGCTGCATCCGGCTATGAGCAGAGCAATGGACTAAAACCTCCCGGTATTCGTTTGTAAGATTACAAGCTTAATTATAAAAGATTTACGTATTTTTATCGTTATTGAAGCTGTGCTCACCTACTTTCTCTGGTAGAGTAGGGAAACTTTACGAGACGCTATGAAGATGTACTAAAAGATGTTCAGGTTATCACCGACTGCCCTTTAGAGTTGACCCCGGCACTGAAATTGTCCGCTAAGGCTAAAACCGTTGCAATCTGCATATTTAGCAGAGGTAAAGGATGGGCTTTGTTGGGATGATCAGTTATTGTTTATCATTGTTAATACGCTCACCAACCTACTGCACTTTGTACGAAGTATGCACGCTTAGAGGTTCGTACGTGAGTGGACGGTTTCGTATGCGTGAATTGTGTCTGTGGGAAGAGACGTCCACCGAGGACATGAGCGTTAGCTACACACTATGTCATGGATGCGGCAAAGGATTGGCTAACCGCATCCAAACATCGACCTGTCGACCTAAGAACCCTCGTGAACCCCTAATCTAAACAATCGGCTCAACATTGAATCACATGTACTCCACTTAAGATCCTGGTTTCGGTTCTCTGTGTCTTAGTCTTAGAATCCTGTTGATTAGCTGTAGACACCGGCACATCTGATCATGTGAAGTATACAACTGCCCCTACGTTCTGTTGTGTTATAATTGCCAGCATGACCTACACATTACATGAGGAGGAATGCTCCACCGTAGCGGCAATATTGTGGCCTTCTGGTTGCTGGATGTCAATAGTTACTTGTCGTTGCTGCTATATCGCGTACCCGGGGAGCAAAGGCCAGCATACAACTGAACATCCGAGGTCCTCTGTATATTCCAAATCGTTCTCCTTCTCTCGTCTCTCTACACTCTACGTTATATACAGACACGGTTCTCCCTTTCATATTGGAATATGCTAGGTGATGGGAGTTCCGACGACGGCTCTAAGACGCAATAATCCGAGAAACTACCTAAGCTGCAGAATTGGTACACCGATCGTGGCACAAACGATTCCTCGTCCATAGCAAGTGCCAAGGCTCCACGGAATGTTGACCCAGGCCGATCACTTGGCATCATGTCTGTAGGCAACAGGGCTGTGATTTGATGTGGGTATGTGTTGTATAAGTCTAAATCCGCAGCAACTCATCAGCGCTCTGTACCACCCTACAAAGTCGTTTTTCATTACCTACTTTCGAAATCTCTGCAATATTCATACATCAAACATATATCTGCAGTTTGTAACCCCATGAACCAACCCGACCCACCCCATTCAACCAGCAAGGTTGTCTTTATCTGACTGACTGGCACATTCATGAAGAAATCGGCACCTCAGTTCGAAATTTCGACACAAATAGCATTTTGATAGTAGTAGTAATGCAGTTCCCATACACCGTGCCTAAGGACCCAGTACTTCAACAATTACAATTACAATTACAAGAATTCCAAGAAGAGAGTCTACAGGTCTAACTGGTATCCATGAAGTTATGTCGGGAGCGGCTCCAAGGCAAATGTATCCGGATTATATGAAGACGATAGTCTTCACACCTCTGCCGTATCAAACCAACCATATGCATGCACTTCTGCTACCAGTATTGAATTAAAATTTATCGCATCCTCCCTCATTCCTTGTTACCCCTTAACAACATAAGATTGCTTGGTAACGGATGGGAGGCAGTGCTGGCAAGTTGATATGCGCATATAAATATCTCATGATCAAATGCCAAAAGACATAGACACTGTACCGGGGTTGGGACTGGGTGCAATTGCCCATATCCGGAACCATAGTACAAAAGCTGAGTTCTAGACCCCGCACCAAAAGAAACCATGACTTTTGGTTTGCTGCGCCATCAGAATCGAGACTGCATCCTAGATATCATAATATCTCGACTACGCGGTACAATTCAGTATTATTTATCGTAAACAGAAATTCCTTGAAAATTAAAATAACCCAGATAACTATAGTTTCCAGAAAACCTTCCAGGTAGGCAAACAAACTAATGAGAGACATATTCTGAGGGCCGTGAAATGTATGATACGTTTGAATGGATAAGCTATGCTTGATGGAACGTATTCATCTTAGAATTGCGGGTTCGAGTAAGTTTCAACCGCTTGCATGTTTTGGTTCTTAATGCTAGTCCTGAAGTACGCAACCCACCACATCCCGGTTTCATATGATTGAATGAAAATACATTTGCTCCGCTGCTGCCTATACCATATCTTGGCACATGCTCATGCATGATATTCGTGCAATATATAGAGACCCGACAAGTAGGCAACCAATAGGCCTGCGGTCTCGTGAGCGCCACGTCGGAGGAAGGTATACATTTATGTTCTGACATCTAATCTCTTGTAGCTGCGCTCAAAGTTGCGCAAAACCATACCAGAATGTATTTTCAATGCGAGTAGAACGCAATTGGAAATCCCTATAAATTTAACCCACCGATTCCGTCACCAGGCCATTCTTCGGCGTGTTTACTCTAACCTCTTATTCGACTACAAACAATACAAACAAACAACCACCGCTGCTATGGGCTTTATCGCTTACCTGATCGCATTTTGTGCTATTACATTAATCGAAGCTGTGCCGTGGGATTGTGCTCAGTCAACCTCCCTTAACAATTCCCCGGGCTGGAACCCGAAACCGACTCCAGCACCAATAGTAGGTGCTGAAACTGCACTGATAGGTTCAAACGATCTTCGGCGACGACAAGAAAGAGGAACGGTTTGTGGTTATGTAAATGGCCAACTTAGTAAGAATCCTCTGCTTTTTGCCTGGCAGTTTGAAGTACTATCTTCAGCCTAACACATGATATTTCAAATAGACGATGGATTTTCCTGCATCGGTAAATCGAATTCAATTTGCACACCAATCTCCAGCATCTCTGCCATTGGGTGCTGCAACGAGTGGGGTGGCAATCAGTGCAACGTCGCCACCGACTGCCTCGGGTTTTATGAGTACTCGGTATTATGCCGCAGCAGCGCAGCCGGATGTGGTTTCAATGACCGTACAGTTACATGGTTGGTAGTGGCTACTTCTCTGGGTGCTCAATAGATATAGACTGACCATGAGCTTAAAAGTGTGTCCGACAACCCATACTGTCGCCGTTATACCCACAGCGGATACAGCGTTTTTGATTGTGGAAAATACCCCAGTGTTTATTCAATATCCATGACGTTTTTCTCGAGTTCGCAAACCGAGACAGACAAGACAGCTGTGACCAGTACCAAGCCGACGGCCACCGCCGAAGGAGTCAGCGGGACCCCTATTACTACAGCATGCTCGGACAGCAACTGCAAAACCGTTTCTCCTGGTACTATTGTGGGTTCAATTGTGGAGGTCTACTCATTCTCGTTGCCGGTATCGTGGGGCTCACGTTCATACTCCGACGGCCAATGCCAAATCGAAGTCTTCCTATGCCTCCACAGGTGGGCGTAATGGACGAAACAAAATATGTTCCTAACTCGGCGGCCCCGTTTGCTGGAACTCTTCCGGCTGTCCAACAACAACAGCCTATGGCCGATTCTCGTCAACTTCCAAATTGACCTGCCTTCTACGTCGGAACATCAACAACAACGGGCAAGGGAGTGGGAAGATGAATTTCATTTTGGGATGAGATTCTGAATAATTGGATCAGATATTAACGGTTTTTTATGGTTTTTCATTTGCTTGACTTATTAATCGTTTACATGTTCTTACACACTAGTATTATTCACACTCCGATCTTCTGTTTCTTAGATACTTTGTTGCCAGAGAGGGTAATTGGTATTACGTTTTTGCTGAAACATAGTCCAAACATGACATATAAGCCACACGTTGAAGACATGTTGTGGTCACCTGCATACTGGGTGGCGAAATGATATGTATCGAGATCATCGGAAATCACAAGGCATTCCCCATAGCCATTGTGTTCCATAAATAGATCTCAGCTCTCATACAGGCTGACTGGGCTGGCTCTCATACAGGCCGACGGGGCTGGCTCTTATACGGGCTCACGGAGATGGCTCAGATACGGGCAGACGGAGCTCAGCCGTCTCTACAGTTAGATGAGTAAGTACGAGTTCGTACTGTATATATATGGCCTGCTGGCGCTCTTAGAAAGTAGCACTTAGCTTCTAGCAATCAGTATTTCCACAGGTTATGAGCCCGGCTATCGCTATCATATAAAATCGTATTCTCATGATCTTTCAAAGAGCCTCAAGAACCCTAAACCTTGTTACCCTAGCCACAGCCGCATGAAAGAGAAACTAAACTGAAAACCATTTCCATGATCACGTCATGTCTTCCTTGATAACGTCTTCCAAACTATCCTTCAACAGGACGAAGTGTCGCACTATCCTGAAGCTCAAACCCACGTACTATGAAATATAGAATGATCAAATGATTGTCATCCTGTCAGTCATAAAAGCATATGCAATTTTCACCTGAGATGATCCTGAGAAGTAACCCCTCAATATCAACCACAATGACAATTGTGATAATTGGATGGTGAAAGAAACCATTGCTACCTCAATAATCGGACTGTCCTGGTGCGCCTGTTGAGCCTTAAATACTCACAAACTCGGATTTTCAACTCATGCGCTACGCTAACTTCTGTGCGAGCTAGGGCAGAGCCTCTGGCAACGTGATAGCATGGACTCACGTATGGGCTATAAACTAAACCATCGTACGTGGGATATTTTTGAGGATAGCTAATTTAAAGGCCGTTACTCAGTTAAAGCCCTCCTTACCAACATACGGTCCATATATCCCTTGGTAGCCAAGGAGAAACAGTGCCAGCCGATGTATCAACGCCATTAACGAAATCTTACTCGAAATCAAAACAAACAAAGAAACAAAATCTCACTACCATATGCAGCTTCCCTCATCTGGTACCGTGACACAACGCTATGTTTTGCATAACACCCCGCACCAATAGACGACAGCTTGAGCGAGGGAGGATTGCTGCAGGAGGAGCTTCTTCGGTGTAACCAGCTGAATCCGGTCGACTGGGAGTCCATTAAACCCTACAGCTTCGGTTATCTACTCTACATACAGTTACACTTATGGGTAACATAAATACACAACGCAGTGAGCAGAGTGTAATTTCAAATCTTAGTACATAGTTAACCTACCACCTCCGTGTGTGCACTTCTGTTAGACTTAGCCGATAACTTACATCGCCATCATGGGCTTCACCACTTATCTTCTCACTATATTTTGCGCCATCACATTCATCGAAGCCGTGTCGTGGGATGGAGCTCAAACAACATCTCTCAGTTCATCCGCAATCTGGAATCTGAACCCAACTCCAGCGCCCCTGTTAGGTGGCGACAGTGCACTACTACACTCTAACGACCTTAGGCGACGACAGGCTCACAGCGGTCTTTGCGGCTATAAAAATGGCGATATGGGTATGTCCCATTCACTCCACACGGCTGCAGTGTTTGATATTTCAATGCAGAGTCTCCGATTTCCTGCGGAGATGTATCAACCCCGGTTTGCACTACGTTCTCGAGTGTCTCTGCCATAGGCTGCTGCAAGGAGTGGGGTGGAAACGAATGCTACGTCTACACCGACTGCATCAACTCCTACGAATATGTCGCGTTATGTGGAAGCAGCTCCGCTAGATGCCCGACAAAGGGCATGACACGGACTTGGTAGGTAATTACTACTGCGTGGCGAAGACTGGCTGACGGGGAGAAAAAGCTCATCTTCTGACGCACCCTACTGTCACCGGTATACGCAAAGTGGATACAGCGTTTATGGTTGTGGCATATTCCCCACCGTTGACTCCGCATCCATGACGTTTTTCTCCTCCAATTCGAATACACAAAACCCAACCTCAACTAGTCCAACCACTACCGCCAACGCAGCAGGCGTCAGTGGGACCTCGACTGCATCTGCCTACCCGAATCGCATCTGCAAGCCCGTCCCAGTGGGTACTATCGTAGGCTCAGTTGTTGGAGGTCTATTTATTCTTGTTGCGGGAGCGGTGGGGCTCGCGTTCATACTCCGACAGAGCCGGCAATCTCCGGAACCACACGTTGGTTCAATGGAAGTAATAAAATCTCCTGTCTCTCCAGCTCCGTATTCTGGGCATATTCCGCAGCAGTCAGTTGGCCCTTATCATAGTTGAGATTGTCTGATTTTTTCATTGGCTTGGACACGTATAATAATCGATGTATCTTTCTCGTTTCTCTGTTTAATTAGTATTATTCTAGAAAACGTGGGGTTTTTTGAAATGGAGGATTTTAAAACCACTCGCTCTTTTGTCATCCTGGTGGGATTTACCGACCACGGCCGGCACCAATGTGCACGAAACAAGAATAATTGCGGGTTTACCTTCCATCCGCTAGCTTATCTTATAGACTCGTGGCAGCATTGCATACTTTTGAATGTAGTCATGAGCCGGGAGATCATTAAATGCTTGCATATTGGTTGCACGTATCCATCCAGATTTCTGCGCGTGTGAAGTAGTAATTAGATCAGAGATTAGTGGTTAGGGTTGCCTGATACCCGCTGTAGATCCAAGTAGTTGCGGGTGGCCCGTAATTTTTTGTTCGGTATGAACCCTGAAACCTACAAAGCTTATGTATTGAGTGATACAAATACCTTGGCTTTCAAGGGAACCCAATCTAATCGTTATCACCACGCTCCTGCGTTTGTTCGTTTGTAATGATTTTGTATTCAGCCGCTTGCGGCTATGACATACATATTCTTTAGCACCCTACCTATTCCAATGAAGATGCAAATAGAAAAACAAAGTAAAGTCATAGGTCCCCACCCTCTACCCTTATCCCCTTAGCTAGGTTCCTGCGTGCTCTGTGCACAACCAAAATTCGCCCACACCACCATACCGAAGCAGTATAGCATAATATTCGTCTGCGATTTTACGGCTGAACCCACCTCTTCAGCCTTCCAGTGCGGGGCAGTGCAGAGTGTAAACCTCGTGGTCAAATGGAACTGCATATCGTTATCCGCGTTCACCAGACCCATAACTCATCTCTATTATCACGCCATTTTCTGAGAATGAGATCCACGTTTTCAGCTAAATTCAAGGTTGCTTAGAAAGGCTGCGGGGCGACTGTGATTCCTGTTCCTAGGTACTTAGCCCACCATACATCGCCTTCCCAGTTTTACTACTTCCTGATCCTATCTCTCGCCGCTATGCTGAAATTGATTGCGTTTCTACTCACTTCACTCTGCGCTATTCCTCTCGCCTTGGCTGTGCCATGGGATGGTGCTGCACAAACAGCCCTTAGCTCTTCTCCGGGCTGGAATCCAAAGCCGACCTCCCAACCGGCTCACGAACTCCGGCGCCGAGAGCAATCGTCTTACAAATATGACAACACCTGTGGTTACGTGGTTGGCGCACGTTGTGGGTATTCTCCATCCCCTAAGTACTATTCAACCTAACGGATATATGACTAGCTAATTCCATCACCTGCGCCGACACATCAACCTGCTCTCTGGACACCCACCATTCCGTCTTGGCTTGTTGCGACAGTTCATGCCACCCTCAAACCCACTGCATCAACTACTATGAATCCTCAGTTTTGTGCCGCACCAGCCTCTGCACCCAGCGTCATATGACGTTGACATGGTAAGTACAGCTATGTAATCCTCTGAGCAACACTTGCCTGACAGTGGCTTGTAAAAACTAGTTCTGAATCCACGGCGCCGTTCTGTCGACGATGGACCGGGAGTGGATACAGCAAGTACGGCTGCGGGACGTATCCGGCGGTTCTTGCCATCTCCATTCCGTTCATGACCTCCACCACCGCTGCAACCGCGACTGGATCTGTCAATGCGAGTTGCCCGAAACCCATGGTTTCGCCGGCAACCATTACCGCATCGGTTATAGGAGCGCTCGTGGTAGTTGCCGCCGCGGCAGTGGCGCTGGCGTATATGCTCCGTCATCGCGCCGTGGATCAGACACACGCTCCTGCACCGAAGGCTTCGTATCCGCCAAGCTTTGCGTCGTCGGCCGCGTTGAGTAGGAATTCTCAGGAGGTTCTGGGGGAGAAGTAGTAGCAGTATGTGTAATAGTGGTAATGGTTTTATGAATCGAATGATGCTCTCCTTTGGCTGTTTTTATGGGGTTTTTATGGTTGGTGTCAGCTCTTGTAATTCTCTGCTATCCCTGACCTAGTAGTTTAAACACCACTCTTGATATCTGTGGCATTTTGGGAACGATTCTGGATGCGCTGTGAGATTATATTATCCTAATCCATGCATCACCATGCTATATTTTTTTTCTATACAAAGGCCTCTTTAACGGATCATGAAATGCGTGTGCGTGCGGGTCCCTCCAGAAAATGGGGCAATGTGCGTGGTCTCGGAAGTTCCCTGCAGCCTTGAGTTTAGCCGCAAACATGGATGTCTCGACACGCGCACAGATTCTTCTACCACGCAGTGAATGCGCACCGGTCCATTGGTTACCCAGTTGTTGGAATAACCGAATTTTTGTGCGCTATGGGACGCTGACATCTGACACCCGCTCGAAGTAGGCTTCGTGCACTACACTACTAATGCACGATATTTCTCTACACGATATCATATCTCCTGAATCCGGTGCGTTGTAATTCTAGCGATTGGACTTTAAACTTTTGCTTATAGTTTATGTTAAGCCCCATTCGCAGATTCCGTGAGTAGGGTGCAGCAACGTTGATTTGTTTGTTTGTAATCATATTGCATTCGGCCGCTAGCGGCCATGGCATATACCCGTACACATTTCCTCCCCGCTTCTTCCGTAACATAAAGAAACAAAAGCAAAGTCGCAGGTCCTCATCCCCCTCAAACAAAAAGAAAACCGCCAAAAAACAACTTCAACTTTTACACCCCCCCATCACTCGACTCCTCATGATCTGAGTCCGCCTCCTCCACCACTCTACTAATCTTGCCAACATCTGTATGATAAAGAAAATCTAACAGCGCTCGCGAACATTTTTCCTCTGCAAAAACAAGAGACATCGGCAAACTAATCTTCGGCTTCTTCATCACTTTACTAACACCCTCATACCCATCTTCCCCCTCTTGCCCGTCATCCCAAAGCCGCTTCTGTTCTCGTTTCCATCTTTTACACCATTTAAACAGGTGATCTCTCGTCTGATATTCATGCCCACACCACCAGCATCTCATATCTCTTCGTTTTCCGATTTGTCGTAAGTATTTCCCCAAAAGAGCATGTCCTGTCTTAAGTTGATAAAACCTAGCCGCAATCGATTTCTTGGATGTCATCACCGCTTTGTTACCCCCCCTCTTCACCAAATCATACCGGTAACTATGCTTAGACTTCTTCCCCAACTCTTTTATTTCTTTCTTACTTTCTTCCCACTTCGTCTCAGTTAGTCTTCGACTAATATGGGCGAAAGAAACATAATATAAATGTTGTAACGGATTTTGCGTTTCGGTATAACTTCCACCATGCTTATACGCCACTTTCGTTGCTTGTGAGTCCGCTTCTTCATTGCCTTCCACACCCTTATGCGCAGGTACCCACCGGTACTCTACCCTGATATTTTTATCGGTCAACTCGCTTCCCCAATTCATCGTCCGTAAGGCCAGTACTTATACCGGTCCTGGTTCGTCCGACTGTACTCTCCGTAAAGTCGCTTGGGAGTCCGTAAAAATCGTCACTCTCCTCGCTCCTTCCTTCCCGCAAATCTCGTCCGCAATCGTCACTGCCTCCGACATCGCATACATTTCAACGTCAAACGCTTCCTTCTGTCGGCCTAGGTGCACCCTCCTCTTATTCCACCTCCCCTCTTTCTTCCATACCACTGCGCACCCTACCCACTCATCCTCTTTTCTTGCCCCATCAGTCCAAAGAACCAGCCCCTCTCTTTCTTTCTTTGCCTCTTCTAACGCCAGTTCTTCTTCCTGAATTATCACTTGGCCTTTCAACCTCTTTTTATCCTCCAACAACGTGGTCCACTCGTAACACCTTCTTTCGAATGGATAATCCTCCGGGATCAACTCATCAATCCCCTCCACCCTTCGTACCACGCCGTCCTGAGTCTCTATCATCTTCCCTCCGCCATTGGCATCGGGCATCATCATCTGCCTCATCTTATACTGCCTAATTCGGTTATTAACAATTGCATTCGCTGGTCGAAGTCCAGCGTCATTCATCCAAGCTCCTTGAGGTGTCGTCCCAAAGCATCCAGTTATCCTTCTGCCTTGTTCGCTCAAAATCTTTTGTACCTCCTGTGCTTTATTCTTTTGTCCTTTCCACCACAATTCCGCTCCGTACAAAGCTACGGCCTGAACTGCGGCAATCTGAATTCGTTGGCAACCTTCCGGGCTTAATCCTTTCTTCGTCATCAAGGATCGCACCCTATTCTGTGCTCTTCTTGCTTTCGCAAAAGTCTTTTTAGTGTGATCATTCAGGGCAAGCATACTATCCAGCCATACCCCCAACCACCTCGTCGCTTCTTTATTATATTGAACCTCATGACTTCCGACTCTTATCTTGGCTTTCATCTTCGGTTCCTTATTGCTTCTCTTTCGAGTAAACAAAATCGCTTGGGTTTTTTCGATGTCAAACTGACAGGCGTTTTCCTTCGGCCAAATCTGTGCTTCCCTAGCGCATCCCTCAAGTCTTTGTGTGCATTCCCCCACATCCTCACCCTCTACCACCCATGCCACATCATCGACAAAAGATATACCCTCACTTCTGAACTCTTCCTCTTTTTTTCAACTCTGCCAAACAACCCCGAAAGGTATATAACGAAAAGTACCGGCGACACTGGCGACCCCTGCGGAACTCCCGTTTCCACATCCATACTGTCTCCCTCCTTTCCGTCCATTGACATAATCACTTTTCTTTCTTCCATAAAGCTTTCCACCCACCTCACGCAGCAACGTTGATGCAGGGACACCACCACCACCACCACCACCACCACCACCGCCACGGTTACCGCCACCAATAACCACAACGACAACCACAACCGTAACCTAATTGGTCCTCTATTACTATTACTATTACTATTAAGTATTAAGTATGTCTTCGTTCTTTTGCTATAAATTAGATCACTACTACTACTATCACACCGCTATCACCACCGCCACCGCTTTATTTTTAATTTTTTGCATTAAGTTTAGGCTTGAAGGCAGTTGATAGGAGGCATGCACGAAATAGTGGTGGTGGTGGTGTGTAGTGGAGTTTTGTGGTCATGGGTTGGGAGGCATGCCGGCAGTGTTGGCGGCGCAGGCCGATATGTGTAATGACAGACGTTATCCTGGGGGCTTGATGCAGGTGCTCCCACATCTAGGTTGGTCGCACAAAAGCTGAGATCCTCTATCAAAAGAAACCGCGGCGCAAGAGCTGCATGGTCCAGAATGCTGTATTGTCGTTAAGTGATAGAACCCGACGCGATGTGATATGTAAGGCCTCATTGTGCTAGTCTCGTACGGTTGTTGGCGCAGCATCATTGTACCAACACGGGGTAGCCTATAGAGATAGTGACCTGCCTAACTGGTAAGTATGGCAATCCTAGTCAATTTTGATTCCCGGAGAATTTCTGTTTACAGCAAATAAAACAACGCTCCGAATCGGTAGTGTATCTTGTAGTCGAGATTTTAAGATATTTCGGTTGGGGATTTCTGATGCATGTATGTATCATGTGGGAACATGTAGAATTTCTGCGATTGGGTACACCGTTGGCGCTAGATCAAAGAATATTTGCTTATATCGAACCCCTTGCAGCTATGTTCAAGGTTGCGTAAAATCGGCAGGGTTTACTGTGGAATGCAATTGAGAATCTGGATATCATCGTATATGAACCACTACCACCGTTGCTGGCCCTTCCTTGGCGTGCTAATTTCTGTTGCTTGCCTGAATTCTTACTCGCCTGAATACGATTCAAACACCGGTGCCGTCATGGGATTCATCGCCTATCTGCTCGCTACTTTTTGCGCCATTGCATCCATCGAAGCTGTGCACTGGATGGTGCTCAGTCGACGTCTCTTAGTTCTTCCCCAGGTTGGAATCCCAATCCGACTCCAGTACCACTGGTAGGTGTCGAAACCGCACTGTTAAGTTCGAATGACTTGCGGCGACGACAAGCTAGAGAAGGTATTTGTGGCTATATAAGTGATCAACTAGGTAAGCGTTCAATGCTTTTGCCCCGTAGTTTGAAACGCCATCTATAGCCTCACACATATTATTTCAATTAGACAACGCAATTTCCTGTGGCAGTACATCTAACAGAGTTTGCACTCCAATCTCCAGCCTCTCAGCCATAGGATGCTGCAACGAGTGGGGGGGGGATGAATGCACCGACAGAACCGACTGTATTGGGTTTTATGGCTATTCGATATTATGCAGCGCCACCAGATGCCCCTCGATTGACCGTACGAGGATCTGATGAGTAATGGCTACCATTATAAATGCTCAGGGGACATAGACTGACCATGATCCTAAAGTTTGTCTGACTATCCATTCTGTCGCCGTTATACCCAGAGCGGATCCAGCGCTTTTGGTTGTGACACCAACCTCAATGTTGTTTCTATGTCCATGTTGTTTTTCTCGCAAACTGGAACTGACAAGGCTGCAGCAACTACCCGGCTATCACAAACGGGTCTAACGGGATCCCAACTGCAACCTCTTGCGTGAAGAGCAACTGCTCGAAACCAGTGTCTGCTGGCATAATTGCAGGCTCAGTTGGTGGAGGTTTATTCATTCTAGTGGCTAGTGCTGTTGGGCTCGTATTCATACTCCGACAGACTAGACAAACTCTTTCCGTACCTCCACAGGTAGGCAAGATGGATGGAACGAGACTCCCTGGCTCTCCAGGCTCGGCACCGCCGTTTTACGGAAATTTTCCGGCTGTCCAACAGCAGCCTGTCACTGATCTTTATCAACTTCCGAATTGACCTGCTGATCTGTGTCAGGGAAGCGGGCTAATGGGTGAATAGGATAAGATTTCGTCTTGAGATGAGATTCTAAATAGATGAATCTGATATCAATTGTGTTGAATACTGTACTTATTGATCTATCTAGAAGAGACACAAAGACCGTATATGTACAATCTACCATATGCGTACGCGTATGCACTACCTGACATGAGACGCATAACCCTGGTCCTGATGCATATCCTCATACAGTCACAATCTTCATACAAGTCTATATTCTCATACAAGACTTCAGACGATGCTGAGACTCACATGCAACAAATTGTTTTAATCACTTTTCATCAGCTTAGCTAACTAATTACATATATATATCCAAACTACTAGTAATAACTACATTTCGACTGCCTGCTTCTTATTCTCAAAGTATTCTATAGCCGAAGTGGGTAATTTGTATTGATGTTTTACTGCACCGTAGCTGAAGACATGATATATGGGTCACACGTTTTGGCTACTGGCTTAGTAGACGATGATATAAAATTACTAAATACGCATCGAGATCATCAGAATCATTCGGTTTCACCATTGCTGTTGGATAATTGTGCATCACTAAGAAAATGGCAAGTTACCGGTAGTCTCAGATGAGCCAATCCAGAGAAACCACGACAAGCCAGACTCTATAATTCAATATGCTCTAAGGTTCTATCCATCTTACGCACTCCTAGCAGCAGCTTGACAAACATTTCATACCTAGGTGTGCAGGTGATTGACCGGCTGCTACTAGAGTCGCTGTTTAATCCGATCTCTATTCTTGTTTTCAACAGGGCTTTAGTACAAAATCAATAACCTCCCCTTGGAATTGCCAGGAACTGTGTTGACCCCTCAAAGTTGAACGGACCCCTCAACTCCGACGAGAAGACTCCAGATTCCCCTAAATCCGAAACAAAGACCACTTGTTCCCCCCAACGGATAAGCTGGCCCTGGATTCCCGAGATTCAGTGCCCTTCCCCAAGAAACGACAAACTGCCACGGTCGTTCGAAATTATGATCAACCTTCCATGATTACTCCAGCTATAGCGAAGGAGTCTCAAATCAGTAACTCTGATGTATTTCTCTGCGGTATATACCCATCAAAAAAATCTCATCGCATGTGGCAGCGGACAGGGTAAAGAGGTCTGAGATTAGAAGTTAGGGTTGCGGTTGCTGAATACTGTTCATTCAAACAGTTACCGGCTCAGCGCCGGTCTTCCTTCCTGCATTCACCCATTATTATTGGGTACATGATGCATAACTGTAAGTCTAGCCAGTGACCCGTGGAATGGTGCGGATAGAGGGACAGAGAGCCTGGAACACATCCGGGCCGGCGGGTGTCCTCGGTACCCAGAGAGATATAACGTTAGCATAGTACGTACTCGTGGAATCCCCAACACAATGGCGAAAACAAGTTACCAATCCACTGCCCCTCTGAATTTGGTGTGAATACGGTATGTATAGCCGAGGGATGTATCCGGCGGCACATTTTCTTCTTGACTTCCTCTATTGGATTGGTTGAGTCTAGCTGCCTGCTGGGTATCATTACTGTTGAGGTCATAGGAAGGTTTCTGGTGGTTGCGGCTGCCGCCTGGGTCAGATACATGTACCTGAACTATGCCGGGGTAATGAAGACACTGAGGATTTTGTACCCGGCGAGTTTTGTGTCGTCAACGGCGTTGTGTGGGAATTTTCGTGAGGTTCTAGGGTAGTAGCAATAGTGCGAGGGGTTTGTTAGTACTGTAGTGAGTGTGACGCTTTGGACGAGATTTTGGTTGTGACGGTTTTTTTTTAATATTGAATACTTAAGAGTGGGCGGAAACTCGAATAAAATCTCTTCGGACAGGGCATTTGTGACGCGTTATGTCTGCAGCATCGTGCACGGTAGAGTATGTTCGAAGTCTGCAGTATTTCAGGAATGACCTGTGAACACTTATTATCATGCATTTTTGTACGGCAGCGCAGTAGAAGCTTCTTTAACAAAGCTTGTGGGTCATGTAGGTGTCTTCCGTCCTTGATCCCGGGCATCCAAGGTTCTGTCCCAGTTTAAGTATAGCTGCAAAACGTGGATGATTTATTGTGTGCTATTTTGAGCTCGTGACATAGCTCTCCTAGGCTGAATACCAGTTCAAACCCTGAAATTGTCTTAGCTTGTATTCAAAGGTACAAACAATCACATTGCATAACTCAGCCCTGCGACTAGTGTTAGCAATGAGACATCCGTCGACCAAATCTACCAGTTAAATGCGACAAGATGTCCCGTGGCCCCGAGATTTCTATACCTACGACGAATCCTGATCAATCTCAATCTCTGAGCGTAAAACTCCATACACTGTACTCGAGTTAGCTAGAAGAGCGTACGATTTCTCGACTGAATCACGTGACAGCCCACCTTCACCAATGCAGGGCAGTACACCTTGTGATGAAGCTGTCGTCGCATACCCCCATCCACCTAGTTATCCCTTTCTCTCTGTGCATATCCCTTTTTCTCTATGCATCACACAATTCCTAAAGTAGGTACCCATGCATGGGATGAGATCCACGTTGTGCGGCTGTTAGCTTGGAACTCTACGCACGAGGCGACCGCGCTCGAGTAACGTCATAGAACTTGGCCGGTAGAAGTTTTTTTTTTGTTTTGTTTTTTGTTTTAATCATACTGTATTCACTCTACTTAGAGTATGACAGTCCCTTAGTCCCCTCCGCCTCCGGGCTGGCCGGCTAGATGGCGGAGCTCCACTCCTACTACCCGTCGTCCCCTTCTGACAAAAGAAAGCATCTGAAAGCGGTCGATATAATACAAAGGAAAAGGGATGAAATCAAGGAGAGCCCGCCGGCTCTTACTCCTCCACCCGTTGCCCGCCGGCTCTTGCTCCTCCGCCCGTTTTGGGCGGGAACTTCCCGACATCAGTGGCCGCCAGGAAGTCCATCACCGCTTTATCGCATGAGATCCACGTTGTGCGGCTGTTAGCTTGGAACTCTACGCACGAGGCTACCACGCTCGAGTAACGTCATAGAACTTGGCCGGTAGAAGATTTGCAGGATGCTAAGGAATTTAACCTTTGTGAGCACCTTGCAATTAATGATAGTACCTACATTAACTATGATAGGCTGGTAGAGGATCAAACAATTGAGCCTCACCTATTCACTGCTGCAATCCGTATCGCTACGCCACCCAACTTCCAGCCAAGATCCACGGCGCACGGCGACTAAAATTGCAATTTCGAAGTAGCAGGAACGCTCTAGTGCAATTGAGAATCTTGTTACTTAACCTACATGCATCGCCCTCGCACTTCCATTACTTAGTTAACTTATCCCTCGCTATGATGAGCTTCATTGCGTTTTTACTCACATTCATCTAAGCTATTCAATTCGCCGCCGCTGTGCAATGGGAAGGTGCGGTGCCTACAACCTTCAGCTCTTCGTTGTTGTTGTTTATTCATACTGTATGCACTCTTGATAGAGTATGACAGGATCTGATATCCCCTCTACCTTCAGCTCTTCTCCGGGCTGGAACCCGAAACCCACTTTGCCACCAGCTGTGGGGACTTGGAATTCCGTGACCTCTGGCGCGGACAACATTCGCCCTACATCTACAACGAAATCTGCGGTTACGTGAATGGTGCAATTGGTCTGTTCCCCTTCCTCGCTTAAACTTTGGAAATTTCCCGCCACCTCTAACACTACCATCAGAGAGTGTCGTCACCTGTGCCAGCACAGGATGGACGTGTTCGCCAGTCGCAAATTACTGTCTTGGCCTGCTCGGAGGAGAGTCCCTATAAATGCCGCTCTGTTACCTACTGCATCGGCTACTATGAATCTGTGACTTTATGCAGCGCTCGCGGCACGTGCATCTCTATTATGTTATCGTTAACATAGTAGGTACCAACATTCCACCCCCGGCATTATAGACTAACCATGAAACGGAAAACATGCTCACAAGATCATACTGTACACGTTGGACCGGGAATGGATACAGTATGTTCGGATGTGGGACCACACCTGCTGTTACCTCGATGTTTATACCATTTCTCCCCTCCACCTCCGCAAGTCAAGCGACTGAAACTGTCGCGCTCACCACGGCCGGCTCGAGAGCATCACCAACTGGGGAACAGATTTATCCGAAATTGGCCGTTTCGGCAGGAGTGATTGCAGGCTCGGTTATTGCAGGGCTGGTGGTGATTGCCGTTGCCGCGGTGGGTTTGGCGTATATATTACGGCGCCACGGCGGTAGGCACCACCACCATTGGTGGCAGTGATTTCGGAGAGCTACATGGCGCATAGTCCGTATCTGACATGTCATGCGTCGTCTACACCATTGTATGGGGGTATTCAGGAGCTGCCGGGGGAACAACAGCATCAGTGTGTACAATAGGGAAAGGACGGTGGAATTTTTTTAGCGGTATTTTCAGTAATTCTTACCATGCAATTCCCTAATAGCACATCTAATCTACCCATCGGATAACTTCACTCCTGACATCTATATCATTTTGAGTAGAATGCAACTCCTGGGATATATTATACATGATATGCTAGCCTGCAGCCGGTGTGGCGGATGCCACTTCCTCTGAACATATCGAGTATGCTTTGTATACAGTACAATGTCACGGTGTGCAAGTATCATCTACAATGATTCAAAAGTTGTGGTAATCGTGTCATATCCCTCCACAAATATTCGAAAACTCCAGTTTTGCAGCGTCTTCCCAACAACTAATTATCACCGATTTCTCATATGCCAAATTAAGTGTATACCAAACTTATCTATATCTCTCAACTTGATGTTGGTTAGAACCTAAAACATGTTATGTTCATACCTAATCACTCATTCCCACTCATTTTGTATAGTGACTAGCCTGTTACATATTGGGGTGGCATGGCACCAGCGTACCCGAAGTTACACCGAGGTTCTTTGTATATATGCTGAGTCTTTCTCCTTCTCTCTTCTCTCTGTATCTTAGTCTATGTACACGGTTCTCCTCTTCCATATCGCGACATAGCCGATTGTGTATCAAGCATCAACACAAAGTCCATCAAAATTCAACTATTTCTAACTCGAAAATTCTGAAAACTTGAGGAGTATATTTCATGAATTCTTCGAGGCTTTAGTCATCGTAATTTTTTGTACATGGGCAAATGAAGCTCAAATGCGCAGATATAGCTTCTTCGTTAACCATAATTGTAATTCTAGTGAAGAGAAACCACTTTTGACTATTAAAAGAAAGTGCGCAATTTTTTACCATTAATTAGCTCTATACTCGTAACTTTGTGCTAGTAAACCTAACGTTTTCCTGGCCGGTGAACCTAATTCTGTTCTACGGCCTTGTCCTCCGGAAGATATCCGAACAGCTAGAAATATTCTGGTGCTTTCAAGTGGCCCTGAAGATATCAATTGATTTCAGGCTTTTGTACCTGTGAAATTCCGATTATCGATGGGGAGACATGTGGTTGCGAGAGAGTACGCACAGTGGGCGAAGTATGTAGAATAAACGCCAGACATCTCTCACTCTTGTGGTATTTCCAGATGGTATCAGACGAATCAAGCCTGTTATATATTTCACGGTGAAAGGTGAAAGTAAAATAACTGTTGATCGCGCACACAGTATGGCCCTGGCGCTAGTATACACATTAATTCTAAAGCTCACAACAATAACAGTAAGCTGGTATGTCTTGTGTTCCCATCAAAGTTTATACTTACCGTTTCTAGCTTATGATGGACGTCATTCAATATTATATGGCTCTGGCCTTAGGCGGAAGCTCTCTGTGTACTCAATTAGACTACATACATCAACTCTGCCTGTACTACCGGCGAATACCTTTCGCATATTAACTAACCACATCTATCATCCCTGGCTACTATATCGGTCTTCTTCAATCCTTGGATACAAGCATCAGCAAACCAATTAAAGCTATCATCAGAGACAGCATCGAGAAAGCATTAATGATGCATCTATATACCTACAACACAGAATCATCTCGACAGCCTTGAATTGCATGGGCTATTGTCGAAGCATGAGAAGAAGCCGACAGATTATAAGTATTATTGCTGTCATTTCTTCGTCTCACTTATTTCTTGCAGTTGATACTTAAATTCTTTCTTGATATAGGCATAGCACTCCCGATCTATGGGTCAGAGGATCATCTGGAGAATAATAAAGGCTTTGAGCGAAGAGAGTTGTTGATTGATCGCTGGATTGAGATTAAAGTTCTAGATTTACTGCTGCCACTCTGACTAACGGGTGCCTCTGTAGTCACACAAAAATGGCCGCCAAGTAAGAATGGATGCTCGGAATCTTGATCGGATGCTCGACGCTAATAGAGCTCAATGAGTAGATCATTTGGAGTCTAACAAGCGTCCTTATCGGACCAATATTCGTGAAGTTGACATGGGAGGATAAGAGCGGTGGCAAGTTGTATTGAAATCGACTCTCATTTAGCCCTAATTTGACCTTATCGCCTATCGTCATGATACTTAAAGGGGGCTCCACAAAGTTACCAATCTCTGTGTAGGAGCGTTACAATGGTTCCTGGTACGATGGCTCAACTCAAAGTACAGAATCCTAGCAGTTGGTTAAAGGTTTCGCTGATGGTTAAGTCAGAGTACGCTGTTCCTTGTAATAGTTACTCGAGTACGATAAATCCCCAGCAGTTGCTAACTCAACACCCAACCAATGGCAACATTTTGATATCTTAGCCTGGATATATACATCGCACGGTGCTATAGATGAACCTTAGACGCAATATCTAGCATATTTCTTTTTTTATTCACCGCGCCATTCGCTGCGCCTACATTTGCGGCTGAACACAATGGGTGGAACCTGCGTAGTGCTGTTCTAAAACATGATGTACTAATTGGTGCGGGTACATAGCATTGGGCAATGGGGGCGCACCTACGATCTCATGATATGATCATAGTAAAGACTGTTATCTTGGTTGAGCAACACCCACTTACCGAGCTGTGAAAAGTGCCTCCACCAACAGCCAATACTATATGTGGATGCACACTAACGGATAGAGCATTTTCGGCTGCGGTACCTCCTCCACAGCAATATCACTGTCGATCGGACAGAAAACAGTTTCAGCAGGCACAGTCGCCAGCTCATTTATCGGGGGTCTGGTAGTTCTTGCTGCCGCCTCTGTCCCGCTTTGGACATATACCGCTGCCCGAGCCACCGGCCTCATTTCAAGAATGACTGAAGCCTGAAGCCTGAAGCCCTCTCAAATAGCCTGTATCAACGTCTTGCGCCTGCACGACACTGCTGCATCGCTGCAGCAGCAACCATGAGCGAGACCGGGGCTGTCCCATTACGTGATTTAGCAACTGGCGCAGGCATCCGAATAGTCAGCCCTGTCGGAGCAACACTTTGCCCGAGACTGGACTATGATTTTCGGGGCAGAGAATTATTAACTGTTGTGACCAGGGAAGTTTTTTCTTGAAGTATATATGTCTACAATGCCCTGTAGTCTGTATGATATTCAGATGCAAAATGGTGGGAATCATGTTATTTTATAGTATGATTCGGTTTCAGCCCCATGCACTCAGTGTTAATCCTCTCCCTCACTGGTGTTAAGCTGACAGCTACTAGCTTCAAATCGCACCACTGAAATATAGGTATTAATTGGGCCTACCACTGACACTACTACTGAATAGCATCTCCCAGTAAGTGAGGTACTTGTACCAATGTTTCCACTGGCCCGGGGGCGGATAAGTCCGGACCGGAACCGTCCCGGTATAATCCAGTTCAGTCCGAACTTCCTGCTGAACTGTATTAGACTGAGCCCTACCCCCAGACCGGGACCGTCCAGACTCTTGGAAACACTGACTTGCACAACGCTGTAGGGAAGCAGAATATAGCCCCAGACGCCCTAGTCAACTGAAATGTTGCCCGAGATAGGACCTTCGTAAATTCGCTATACCACCAAACAAAACCCCCATTCGAAATACTGTATATTAAGACTTGCACGTCAGTTTAAACGATTAAACCCAAATACTATACGCTATGCTACTGCCCATCCATTTGTTGGCACACATTCGTGCTCTTGTGCAGGGCAGAACCTGATAACTAGGCAACCAATAGGCCACTCTGGCAATGCTTCAAGAAAAATCCGTCGATGTTCCGATATCCACATCTTTGCGGCTGAGCTTCAGGTTGCATATACAGTTGGGTGTGGTAGGCAGTAAGCAGAATGCAATTGGGAATTCTCGTACAGAACCCACCAAATTTCCATCGATAAGTCGTTTTGTAGCATGCGCACTTCCATCGCTTGTCTGAACTTTCTCACCTAAGAACGATCCAAACAACCGCCGCTATTATGAACTTGCACATCTATTTGCTCACTACTTTTTGCGCTATTACATTCATTGAAGCTGTGCCATGGGAAGGTGCTCAGCCGACTTCTCAGGGTTCTTCACCAGACTGGAACTCGGTACCAACACCAACAGGACTGTTGGGTTCTAACGACCTTCAGCGACGGCAAAACAACGGGAATCTTTGTGGTTATATTAGTGGTTCAACGGGTAAGCGCCATCACACTTTCGCCTTGCAGTCGGCAGTACCATCTCGAACAAGCCTGACATGTGATATGGCAATCAGGCAGTCCAATTTTCTGCAATGGTTCAACATTCCCAGTTTGCTCACCTATCTCAAGCATCTCTGTCATAGGGTGTTGTGACAAGTGGGGCGGCGAATGCTACGCACAAACCGACTGTATGAACCTTTACGAACATTCAGAGATTTGCGGCAGCTCCAACAAATACCCCTCACACGAGAGAATACTGACATGGTGGGTAATGTGTGTCAATGGGTGCTCAAGGAACATAGACTGACTGGGATCTCAAAGTTTATCATCCGAATATCCATACTGCTACCGTTATACCTAGAGCAGATATAGTGTTTATGTTTGCAGCACCTACCCCACTGTTGAGTCAATGGCCTTGACGATTTTCTCCACGGGGACTGGGCGACTCGACTGAGGCCAGCGGCCCTGCACGTACCGGTGCAGGGGCATCCGCCCCCGGGAGGGATACCTGCCCAAAAGCCGTTTCTGCTGGCACAATCGCGGGCTCAGTTGTGGGAGGCCTATTCATTCTTGTTGCTGGTGCTGTCGGGCTTGGGTGTATGCTCCGACGGACCAGGAAAACTGCTCCAGTGCCTGTACCGGTGGGCCCATTGGACGAAACGAAACCCAACAATACAGCTCCAGGTTCTCCGGGCTCTCCAGGCTCTGCAAACCCTTTATTCGGGCATTTCCCTGCTACTCAACACCAGCAGCCCACCACTGAACTCCCGAGTTGATCTACCTAAACCGCAGTTAAAACAGTATGCTGTCTCAAACAGTTTTTATCTGAGTACGGGAATGAGAAAAGTGGGATTCTGTTTTGAAATGATCCTTAATGTGATATCTGGTGTTGTGCGTCGTTTGTTCATTGGCTTGACTACCTATTGCGTTCCATGTACTTCACTCGCCATTCTCATTCTCATTCCAGTTCTGAGTCTCTTAAGTCTTACTTTAAGGGGTAAACCTACGGACATTGGATTTTGAAGTAAATAATTGCCTCTACATTTTGCCGTACAGTGATTGAAAATATGACCTATATACTGCGGGGTCTGGAATAATGCTTACGTCGGCGATGTCGTGCACACCTATTTGTTGGACGTCGCGAAACCAGCGAGGACCACGTGACAACCCTCATTCATTACCACCCATCAGTCACTCTGATATTGGGCAGTGCAGTTCCAACTCGTGATCAAAAGTCATTGCATATCGACTAGCATATTTCTTCTTTGTGCATCACGCCATTTCTTGGGGGTCTCTACATGGGATGAGATCCACGCTTGCGGCTGAACTTGAGGTTTTGTTTGTTTGTTTTATTCATACTGTATTCATTCTAGCTAGAGTATGACAGAATCTAAAGCACCTCCGCCTCCGGGCGAGCCGGTTAGGTGGCGGAGCTGAACTTGAGGTTGCGGGGAACATAATGTTCGGTGAAGTGGAAATCCCGTTACTTAGCACCACCATTCATCACCTGCCCATTTCAAAACTTTCATGCTATCCCTTTCCACTACGATGGGCTTCATTACATTTTCACTCACCATCTGCCCCATCCCACTTACATCCGCCGTGCAGTGGGATGGTATAGCAGTCCCATCCCATGCTCTTCACCAGGCCGAATCCGGGGCCGACTGCCGCACCACTGGGCCCCTACGATCTTAGGCACCGCCAGCAACACACTTATCATTACTCTAATACATGTGGCTATGTGGATGGTGTATTTGGTGGGCATTCCGTTCCCATCAACAGCGTCTTCCTCACATGCGCTGGAAATACCATCACCTGCTTCAACACTCTCGGGACCTGCATCCCGGTCGGAAGCCACTCCGTCCTAGACTGTTGCTACAAGAGGCCCCAAACCTGAATCCCCCTACACCCACTGCATCGGCTACTACGAGTCGTCGATTCTATGCAGCACTAGCGGCGTGTACCATTGTATGGGGATTTTCGGAGGGGCTGTAGGAAGGAATGGGACGGAGATATTTGTAGCAGCGTTCGGAATAAGTTTTACCTTGAGATTCTCTCTCGGGGTAGCGCTAGCTAATCTACTGATTGGATTACGACACTAACTGACTTCCAAGCATTTCGAGTAGAATACAACGACGGCGATGTATTATAGATAGCAACCCGGGTTGCTCAGATAAGTCTTGATTGGCTGGATACTGCATGTTCTAGTCCATGATTGGTTAATCAGCAACCACACCCTTGAGAAGATCGCCTGTTAGACCAATCACATACCGCTGTTTGATTAGTGTCCTAATGAGTTTCCGAGATTGTATCTTCCTGCATAGTTTCTTTTTTTATGCACCCCATGCTGCACACTAACATTTGGGGCTGAATACTATTGCGGGGAACCTGTTATGCATTCGATATTGACATGCAGCAAGGCGAACAGAGTGCATTTGCAAATATTATTCGTACTTAACGCACCAATCGTTCCCTCCACTCCACCCTCGCTCATCGCAATGATTTTCCTTGCATTCCTTACCATCGCCATCGCCCTCACCTCTGCGGCGCAATGGGAAGCCGCCGCTGCAACCTCCTTCCTCCCCACCCCCGGCTGGAACCCAAAACCGACTTCCTCGCCAGAAGCGCAACTAGTTGCCAACGACCTCCGCCGGCGCCAACATTCCTCGTACAGCTATGACAACACATGTGGCTACATTAGTGGCGCCATCCGTATGTCCCCCTCTTCCTGCCCTAACTAACCCACTCACCCTCGTAGGGAACTCGGTTACCTGCGGCGACACGTTCCTCACGTGTTCCCCGGACCACTCCAACTTTGCGCTGGCATGTTGCGGCGGCAGTACCGACGCATGCTACGCTGTTACACAATGCATAAACTCTTATGAATCCTTGGCGCTCTGCAGGAGCACCAGCGGCTGTGTTTCCCAGGTGTATACACTAACCTGGTACGTACCCACCACCTACCACCCCTTGAGAGTAGCGCCGACTGATGAAAAACCCAGCTCGGAGTCGACGGCTCCCTTTTGTCGCCGCTGGACCGGAGGCGGATATAGTGCCTACGGGTGCGGGACGTTCCCGGCGGTGGAATCTATCTCGATCCCATTCCTGGCCGTCACGTCTGGCTCTGTCGCTATCACAACCACTGAGACCGTCACTGTTACGGTTGCCCCGTCAGCCTCGGTAAGTAGCTGTGCGAAGTCGGTGCCGGCGGGGGCGATTGCCGGAGGTGTTATTGGAGGGTTGGTGGTCCTTGCGGCGGCCGCGGTCGGGCTCATGTATTTATTACGGCACAAAGGACCGACATCGCCGCCACCGGTGCCGGTTATGGCCGAGCAGGCGCCGAATAGTCCGTATCCGAGCCAAGCACCGAGTAGTCCATATCGAACTAGTCATACGTCCGGGGCGCCGTTGTATACGGGGTTTCAGGAAGCGCCGGCGCAGGGGAGGGGGGAGTGGGTACAGTAGCGGGTGGAGGGAGATAGCACGGCTGATCTAAGTACCGATGGAGTACGTCTCCAGCATTTCGGGGATTAGCGAACACTTATTGTCCTGATTCGTGCTACTTATTTTATATAATCATTTATACAGGATAGCCGAAAGCCTCTCCGCCACTATGAGCTTAGTGGACGTGGTACCAACGTCAGGTTCCTTTGTTTTTGTTTTAATCATATGTATTCGACCATTACTGATCATCACATATGCTATATTTCCACCGCTCCCCCCCAGATCCCAATCACTTCCTCAGGGTTTTCAGCCCCTTGGCAAAGTCGTGAAAGCCGTACCCTTTGCAACATCTGGGCACTTTCCTGTCCTCCCGCAGTAGACTCACTACCCGGCTCCCCTAACACCCTAACCACTCCAGCACACTTTTGTCATACTCTAAATAGAGTGAATACAGTATGATTAAAACAAAAAAAACCACTCCAGCATGCCTGCCGGTTCCCCTCTTCAAAACAAATTAATTGACCCCCATTCCCTAGACCTTCTTACCCCACTTAGTCGAAGCCCCATTGAAATCTCTTGTTATTGCCCTCTAGGGTTTCATATGATGTTATCGCAGTGGAATACCCCAACCGCCAAAACTGAAGCAGGCAGGATTCGTAGGTCCGAGACTGAAAATCTCCCTATGTCATTAATGGCGAGCTGACCATCGTCGGGCTGTAAGCTAGTGGGTGGGTGGATGGTACTAGGCCGAATTGTGCATGTCAAAACCGTCGTATAACTGGCGTAAAGCGTCGGAAAGAAGGCGAGTTGCCCCCACAGGGGACTACCGTTCGGTGTCGATGCTGAGTGGTATCAATGGTGTTGGTGACGAGGTACACTCACCCAAAAGGCCAGCGGACACACACCGGTATGTGAGGATGAAGCCAAAGTAAAACCACGCTCTCCCCCAAGAGGGGAAAGCTTGGCAAAACCAGGCGTTAAGAGGTGTTATCGGAGGTGTGGGTAACGTCAGGTTCGTTGGTTGCGATCCTTTCCATACGCATCCAAAGATCGGCAAAAGTTCTCGTCCAGCCGCACAGCATAGATGTACTACACAGATTTCCCTTGCATGCAGCGATCCACAGACTTACCCGCTGTCACAGTAATTCTCATTCTGTGATTTCTAGTGGCGCATCTAATCTACCCATCGGATAGCTTTACCCCTGACATCTGTAGAATCTCAAGTAGAATACAATTTCTATAATATAACTATAATACAAGAGACAAGCCAAGCTGACCTGCGGTCGGTGTCGCAGATGACAGCCAAGAGGGGGTTGTAAAGAGTAAAGAAGGGAGTATGACAATGAATTTCAAAGTTGAGTTGTCAATTACACGACTCGATAGGCATGAAGATACAATACCCGGGGCCACTCGGCCACTCTTGTCTCTGCTCATGAAGAAGGTATTCAGCAGCCTACATCCGAAATCCTAGGATCATGTATGTCTTTCACTAACTTATTCACAGTTTTCCGAAACGGTCCGGCCGGCTGTCCGCCTATTTTCCTGCTTCAAACACAAGCTAAATCCAGCGAGTGCTAAAGGAGGTCGGCGGCGGCTAGGCTTCTGTTTCAAAAGCCACCGATATGTATCCAAGCCAGCCAGTAATCATGAATGCCCCCAGTGTCTGTAGGTATTTATGAATGCCGCCGGTCACTGGAGGTATTAATATATGCTTGTGAATATTTACAAATGCCGGTTAATTTTTTCAAATACCAAACAGTGCTTCTAGCCACAACACTATGGTTGCTGGTTTTGGTGATTATATAGTCCATCTTTTGGAAGCTGCCGAAATGTTATCGCCGTATCAACCTGCATATTGTTGACGGGATACTGGGCTTTCGCCCAAGATCATCGGCATGGTGTGATTGCTTAGCTATTACGTGGGTTGCCATTTTCAGAATAGTTATCTTAACATCGTGTACGGAAGCTTTTTTTCTTCTTCTCACTCTTTAGAATTCGGAAGATTGATGAGTTCTCCACGCCCACCGCAATATCTGCGTGTCAAAACATATTTCTTCTTCTCTGTATCACGCCATTTCTTGGGGACTTCAGCATGGGATGAAATCCACGTTTGCGGCGGAACTTGAGGTTTATGGGGAACATGTTGTTCGATGAAGCGAGAATCCTGTTACTAAACCCACCATAAACCGCCTACACATTTCAATTCCTTTCTTGTTCCATCTATATCCACTATGACGGGCTTTCTGGCGTTTTTACTCACCATCTGCACTATTCCACTCCCTTTCGCCCTGAGGTGGGATGGAGCTGGTGCAACAGCCTTTAGTGCTTCTCCAGGCTGGAATCCGAAACCGACTGCTGCACATCTTGGCCCCTACGACCTTAGGCGCCGACAGCAACAGACGTATATCTATGACAACGCATGTGGCTACCTTAGTGGTGCAACTGGTCGGTATTCCCCATTTCATTGGTGCCATCTTCCTCACAGATGCAGCATATACTGTCGGCTGCGCAAACTCCTGGGCAACATGCTCACCTGTCGCAAGCCATCCTGTCCTGGCGTGTTGCGTCGAGTCTCTCCAAACCTGCGTCTCCGCCACTCACTGCATTGGCCACTATGATTCTTCAGCTTTATGCAGTTCCAGTGGCGGGTGTACCTTTAACATGTTGGCATTTACCTGGTGGGTAACACCCACTTCCCCGGGGGATATTGCAGACTTACCCACAAATGAATAACAATCCGTACTGTACACGCTGGACGGGGAATGGATACAGTATGTTTGGATACGGGATCTTCCCAACCGTAGTTTCTTTATCCCAGCCATTTCTCTCCTCCACCTCCGACACTGTCGCTCACACAACGACTGAAACTGTTACTCTCATCCCCACCGCGTCCTCAGTCGCCGAAAATGGTTGCCCGAAACCTGAAGACTCGGCGGGTATGATTGCCCGGAGCGTGATTGGCGGGCTGGTGGTAGTTACGGCGGCCGCGGTGGGGATGGCGTATATGTTACAGCACAAGGGGGGACAGACGGCGCCGCCGCCAGTACCGGTGATTGTGAAGCAGAATCCGCCGAATAGTCCGTATCCGACCAATCATGCATCAAACACACCGTTGTATGGAAATTTTCAAGAGGTGCCGGAATATGGTCAATATATGCACCAGCGGGGGTGTCTGGGGTGGGGTTTCGCGCCGCAGTTCGCCAGCATGCTGTAATTGTACATTGAGTAGGATCGCAAGAAAATCTGCGGCGTTTCAAAGGGTTTCTGGATACGATATGGTTATAGTATAGCTTCTGTTATTTTTTAGCTAAGAGGCTCGTGTGTCTGTTATCTATCCGAACCATCTTTTCCACACATCGCGTTTCCAATGTAGACAAAAGTCTGAAACCTCGGTTTCTACCGCGCAAAATAGATGCCTGGATATCCTTCCAGGCAGTGTTAGCGGATAGGTTTATTGGTTTCCTAGTTGTCAGAAATGGTTTACAGTAGCTGTGGGAGCAGGGGAGGTAGTACTGATAACCTATTATCCTGCGTTGTGCTATGTAGAAATTAATTTTCTGATCAGTAAGTTCCGCAGTTGAGCATACAGCACAGTACCAGCGACAAGTTCATTGGGTGTGATCAACTAGTTCAGCCCCAAGCATGGATGTAGGGTATTATACTCTACCATACTCTCTCTACACCAATTTTCCTTACATGCAGCGATCCACGGACAACCCCGCAGTCAGAATGCATATGCACCAAGAGAAGTGAAGGCCCAGTAGATGTGACTCACACCATCGGGGTTGCCTCAGCCTTTGTGTGATGGACTGGTTGATTTTTGGTATTGCATATAACGTGTGTTACCGGGTGACCGCCCATGACTGGGAAACCGACCACCCACGGGTGGTATTTATTGACCCAAATGACCTGTCTTAACCACTCTCCCTGACCTAGTCACTACTGGGGGTTGACTACTAACCCCTTCTCTCCCTTTTCCATGCTCCATAGCATCCTCTAGGTCCAGCAT
>Ga0307514_10000982_pt1 | contig 42374 bp, 42 predicted proteins | sample 16_EM_MG_FD_203088 | JGI IMG/M metagenome (GOLD analysis project Ga0307514, IMG submission 203088) | Populus trichocarpa ectomycorrhiza microbial communities from riparian zone in the Pacific Northwest, United States - 16_EM | ecosystem: Host-associated > Plants > Roots > Unclassified | place...
ACCACAACTCCTCCTCTTAAAAGCAACCACAGCCTCTCCCCCTCACCTCACTCTCCTAAGGTAAGGACTAGAGTACCTTGTAGTATATAGAATATACTCTGCGTGCTCAACATTCTGCCTCCGCGCTATCCTAGGCATTACGCAGCGTGCGGCAGGCCTTCTTCACTTGCTTGTATCTGTCAATCGCCACCCACCCATCGTGATGAATCCCCAATTGAACCTCAATTTTGTCCACCTGATTCCGGTAGCTTTTCCACTGCTCATACTCCTTCATTGCCTTCTCGATCTCCTCTGGTGAGAGATTGAGTGGAGAGGGGGGGGGGCATCCGGTCCTACATCAGCGAAACCGAAACAACTTTTGCCATCTTTACAGATCTTTAAAATGATCAAAAGTGGGAAAGTGCATTAACGTTCATGCCCTTTTTAAAGTCCTTAAGAGTTGCCTAGCCATCTTTAAAGTGCTTTAAAGTAAGCTAGAAGTATCGCAAAGTGGTGATCACTTTTTTCTTCTTCAGGCTCTGTTTTTGCTTTGCGCTCATTTCAGGGGTTTTTTTTGCGAAAAAAATATTTCATTATGGCACAGCTAGGGTGCCTCGACTACGTGCTACTGTGGTAAATTACATGTGGAGAATTAAACAACGAGAATCTATTGGGGTGGGCAGTCAAGTGAAAATGTCAGAAAAGTGACTGGGGGCGAGAAACAACATGCATACCATTGTTAGGCGTCCATCGTTGGGTTTCAAGCGGGCGGGGACAGGAGCTGAGTGCTGAGTACAAGTGCTGAGTACGGAGACGCCGAAGGTGCGGGACATGTGTTGTTCTTCGGACTTGCTGGTCTGGGCTGCGCCACATGTGGGGAGTTCCAAGGGCGGTGATATCTGGCGGTAGTGAACCAATTGAGATAAAAAAGGCAAAGGCAAAGACAAATGCACTCACAATTGCCGTAGGCTGCAGCCGAACAACAAGCACCAGAAATTTATAGGATCCTCACCCTATTGACAAGTGCTGTTGGGTGTGGGGGGAGGGTGACCACACGTTGTGAACGACGAGTGACCGGTGCGAGTGAGGCGCGAGGTGAAGAGGATGAGCGTAATGAACTTGTGAAAATGTTGAAGTGTTGAATGTTGGTTGGACACGTGCAAACGCACATTTATTTGAGTACCAGTTGTGCGCACGGGCCTCAATTCCGATCAATGTCAAAATGACTTTGCCCGACTTTATTATACTTTATCGGCAACAATTCACTTTGAACACTTGCGAGGAGTTTAATGTGCGCTTCCTCGGCACATTACTACTTTTGTCTACTTTTCTCACTTTCATACTTTACAGAAATTTTGGTTTTGCTGATGTAGGATATCCGACCAGTGCCGCTGAGTCCGCGCAAGCCAATAACGTATGGTGTGTAGACCAATGTTCCAACTCCGTGACACAGCATAGGTCGGTTCAATCATCGTTTCTGAATCAGGGAACCCTTGGATGGCCATGTGAAGGGGGTCCTTCTGCATCAGCTTCAACTGCATAAAGGTATCGAGCTGTTCTCTCCGCAGGGCGACCTTCTCTTCAGGTGAATGTGTTTTGAAATCGTCCAGGAGCGGTGGGATAGGTACGTTATGGTCGGGGTGGAAATTATTGCTGTTGTATCTTGAAGCCTTTGAGAAAACCACCTGAGTAGGTAGGGGGCTGACGGAGACGTCCTGCCAGTCAATTACTCCCAGGATATCGTGCGGAGGTGTTGGGGACACAAATATGTTCGACTGATGGAGGCCCGTGTGCCATAGTGCCACGAATGTCTCATTGAGGACCAAGTGTTCTGAAGCAGCGAGGTACATATCCAGCGCCTCGATGTTTTGTAGGAGAATTCAGATTGGAAGGGATCGTCCTGGGACCGAGGTACAGCGAATCTACGAATCCACTCCTGTTCACTTTTCACTAAGCTCACAACGAAAGATCGAGGATTCAACCCTGAAAATGAAGTGAGGACAATCAGGGACAACTGTAGTGAGATTGGGCGTACATGGCCCCATATCGATGTCCATCGTTGATCGGTCTCCACGCCATAGATCCCAAACCATCATCGGCCCGATTGCGAACCGTTCAGAAGCTTCGTTTTTTCTGCCATCGGCCCACGGGTCGTTAGAGTGAGGTAAACCCTCCAGGTTTTCCTTGTAGAAGATGCTTCTGTAGCTCGAAAACTGGCAAGAGATGAGCTTTTTTCAATGTCGTATATCGCATTGGAGATGTGTGCGAGGTTCGTGAGATCTTGATAGTGGTATTCATGCATTGTTGCTTCATTCCCACCCCTGGAGCCTTCTAGCAGATGATAAATTCCGTACCAACGTCGTTCGGACGTGAAGACCACGCCAGAACATGAGGCACCGGAATTTCAAGGACCGTCCATGGTTACGAGGTGAGGCAAACCCACAATGGGAAACGGAATTCGAGCGATGGCTTCTGCTCCGTTGTCAAACCCTAGGAGAAACGCGTGAACCTCCAGATATTTTCCTGAACGAGGTACAGCTGCCCGCTGAAACAGCTTCAACGGCAATCTTCACAAGCGCGTTGTAGTTGAACTTGACATATCGCTCAGACATCTCTGGGGGGGGGGATGGGCATGCGCTTCGGCCACGAAAACGATTCTGACGTACGCATGTCTTCATTGTAGAGCCATCCGCCAAAGGTGTGACAGTATAGTTCTTCTTCACTCGAATAGAAAGGTAGTTTGAGCAATCTTGGTCTGAATGAAGCGAGGTTTTTGAGAGACAACATCGGAATTTACGGCTCGCAGGAGCGAGAGAGTGAAGGTCTCGTTCAGTGAGGAATGATCGAGTGCTGAGAGAACGCGATGCAGGTGGCGTCAGTCCCTAACTCTAAATTTGATTCCAAAACGCATTCCCCCTTATGCACAAATCAAGACCAAGGTAGGTGGGAATGGATGGGAGCCTGTTGCTTGCCAGCAATTACCCTGAGTCACTTCAGATAGTATTGCAACTAATTTCGGGAGGGGGTCTATGAACTCTGACCAGTCTACGAGAGAATACGAGGGTTGGGCAACACTAGCCACCTACGGAGCCCCAGGTTGTGTTCCACGCCCATGCAGTAAGCAAGGGTAAGTGAACACTGGTCAGCCACTTCAATTGACGCGTGATACCCCCCAGTTATCCTCTTGCGTATTGGGCCCGGGCCGTACTTATGGGCCTTCGACAAATAGTAGGCTACCGGCCCTGTATCACCCGTTCCTCCTACAGTACCCTCTCCCGGTGAGCCAGGGCGGGATACATGCAAGGAGCGAGCGTTTTACGTTCAACGGTGGCCGAATACTCGACTTCACCGTGCCTTGACTGGATTCAAAGTTGTTTCGTTTCCGGATACCAAACGGTATGCAACACGTGTCAAAGTCATTGTTGTCCCCGTTTTTTTTGAAATGCTCTCGATGGTTGAAACGCCCAATTCCCAGAGTAGTGCCACATGCGATACTATTTCGCTTTCGTGCTTGCCCTGGATTGTCAGGAACGGCTGTGTGCCTACAAGTCATATGATGGGACTTTCAGTAACACGTACCTTTATTTGGTACTATGGTAGTATAGCTCGTGAGCAATGATACAAAGTCTAGCGACACACGTTTCACTCTAGATCGGCGCGGAGCACTCCCCCTGAATCAAACGCGCTCCCAAAGATCCGTTGGAATCACAAACGACGTGAACGAAGTAGTCGTTGATCGCAAATCACAGTGGTTTCACAGCCAGGCAGCGCCCAATGTCAGCTAGAGCATTGACTGTGATTGTATAAAAGGCTGGAGGTTTGTCGAGGGCGCCCTCCAGTGTCATCCGTGATGGTGCTCAAACTCACCTCCCTCCTGTCCCTGTTTCTTATTCTCCCTCATGTTCTTTCCACCGATGTCAATGCCACCTGTGCGACTCTGCAGACGAAGCTCCCCACACCGTCAGTTTTCTACCCAGGTGACTATATTTCTCCACCCTCGAGGCGTATAGTGTGAGATTGATTGTACTGCGCTAGGCTCCCCCGAGTACATTGAGGCCATGAACCATTTCTCCGCAGTGAATGTTCAACAATCGGCGTGCGTTGTGCAACCTGCCACCCCGGCCCACGTTGGTACGATCGTACGTGTCTTCTCTCTCCTTCGTCTGCTGTCAATACAGAGCGCATAACATCCATTCGACAGCTTAAAACGGTTTCAGCTACGAGAACACCATTCGCGGTAAGCGCATGATGATGGCGCATGCGTGCGAGGATCGCTTCGACATTCAACGCTCACGATCAAAACTCAATAGATCAAGGGCGGCGGACATCAGACGAACCCCGGATTCTCGTCGACTTCTGGCGTTCATATCAGCTTGAAGAAATTCTCTGAAGTTAACTACGACGCTCAGAATAGCGTGGTCACTGTCGGCGCGGGTTTGGTTTGGGACGATGTTTATGCCGCCCTTGATCCTCATGGTGTTGGGGTTGTTGGAGGGCGCGTCACCGGAGTACGTAATTCTCTCGCTATCCTTGGCCGGCCTGATCACAACTGTTTTTTCTCTAGGTTGGCGTTGCCGGGTTCATTCTTGGTGGAGGTGGGTCACGTCCCACGAACCCGCGGTGATCTCGCTGACCTGATCGCTCGCTGCTTGGTGCAGGCTACTCTTTTAGGTCGAATCAATACGGACTTGCTGTGGATAACGTCATCGCTTTCAACGTTGTCCTGCCCAACGGTACTCCTGTGACCGCTACCAAAGACAAGTACGCGGATCTCTTCTGGGCTCTCAAGGTGAGATCACAACGACAGAATCCGAATCTTTGTTCTTATCGTGACGGGGCGAACAGGGCGGAGGAAACAACTTCGTACGTCATCGGTCTCACCAGGATCACGGAAGTGTAATGGGCTCAACGGGATGCAGGGAGTTGTCACTTCCTTCGTAATCAAGACCCACCCGCAAGCCGGCGGTGTCTGGGTGAGTGAGATCATGTCAAATGTCGTTGACGACACTTCCGCTCACAGTGTGTTTCAGGGTGGTATCATTATCTATGGGCCAGAGCAATACCCCGCCTTTGCTGCTGCATTTGACAAGTTCGTAACCACGGTGAAAGACCCCAAGGCGGCGATTCTTCCCACTTACAACTGGATCCTCGGCAATGTCAGTACCCCCTCACTTCCGCGATCCCTGCTGGATTCAGACACGACTGATGTCGATCATTAACCGCATTCCAGAATGCATCTATCCTGTCCATGTTCTTCTATGATTCGCCAACCCCGCCGCCGGGTATCTTTGATGACTTCTTGGCCATTCCCCGACGTACCAGTGATATCGGGACTCGTGGAATGGCTTCCATGGCAAAGGCTGGCAACTACAGTTCACAGATTACCGGTCACAGGTGGGTCACAGGGATCCCTTCCCTCTGGCAGGCCCATATAAGTAATGTAGTACGTGCAGAGAGCTAACGGATTCTTGTTGTTTGTTTCATAGGACCTACTTCAATACCGTTGCGGTTCGTAAATGGACACCACCTTTGATCAAGCTCATTGAAAAGGAGGCCCAAGTAAGTTCGGCCCATGTTGACGGATCCCTCCGTCACCTAACGCTGACAATTTATACAGTACTGGGGAACGACCCTCGCCTCCAAGATCGGTGTTTTCTTCTCCTATAACGTCGAACCGTTCCTCTGTGACTACCTTTCACATAATGAGCTCCCATCGGCTTACCCTCCCGATTCGGCTCGTAACCCAGCTGTCGCCACCGCCCCGATGAACATCTTCTTCGAGTGGGAGAATCCCACGTACGATGCGGATTACCTCGCTGCTATCACCGAGACTGCTGCTCGTCTGAGGAGCCTTGTCGTCAAGGAGCAAGGTGCTTTGTACGAGAACTCGCCAAGGTATAACAACTATGCGATCTACAATACCCCGTTGAGCAACCTTTATGGTGAGAACTTGCCCGTTCTTCAGAGGTTGAAGAAAAAGTACGACTCCAAGGGAGTCATGAGCTTGGCTGGTGGATGGAGGTTCTGAGGTTTTTCAACTGGTTTATATCTTGGTTTACATCTTGGACATTTGGACATTGTATTCCTTCCTTCGCTGTTATTTAAAATGGAAGCTGGCAGTAGCTGCCTCCAGCACCCAAAGATCTACGTTCCCATATTTGCGTGAAGATCGAGAAGTCACTAGTCAAGCCCCACTCCACATTTTGTGGGCTCCGTGCCCGCTATACATACATGTGAACCACGTGCAGTGGGGACCGTGAACTCCAGAGAGTTCCAGGTCTCGTCAACGAGCTACGGAAGCGTGACTGAACGATACATTACTATCTTTTTAGATTTCTCAGTCCAGCGGGTGAAATCGTCGTACTGGGAGATGTCAATGCTCACGATAACCCCTTCGAGTAGTTTCGGCGACGATGAGCCATGTACGTCGGAGACTCTGTCTCTCAACTTTCCCCCGTTCGCCGACGTGTCGTTTGATTCCGTAGCGTCACGCGTGTGTGCGGCGTGCGGATCAAAATCACCCGTCGAGATCAGCCGTCCGACACCAACCACTGCGAAACAACCCCAGCGTGGCCCCAAAGTTGACATTTCTCCGCCTGTCCTCACGACCCTCACCCTCAACACAACCACAATTCGCACCCCTCCGATCCGGGTTCCTAGACTCCAACGAACTTTGACCCCGGAGAGGGCGAGCCGACACGGACGACGAATGCGAGCTCGCAATGAGACTCGGAAGCTGCAGCCTCTTCCTCGAATAGTTCTGGAAGTGTAGCGCTCACTACTAGACGATTGCCGCTCATCCCAATCCGGGTCAGTAGGGTGCCGGCGTCTTCCCTACAGTCTGCCCGTTACAACGTTCCTTCTCTCCTACACTGACTTCGAACCAATGGACTCAAAACCCAAACAATCGAAACGTCGAGAAAATGTTCTCTCCTCGTTGAACGTGATCATCGAGGGCCTGAATATTGCGGAAAGCCTCTCGAGCATCACACCAGCGAAGGCCGTCTTCAGCACCGTCAGCGTTATCCTCACAATGATCAGAGTCAGTTTCCTTTTACGTTGCGACGATCTACTGTGGGCTGACAAAGTACACGCAGGACTCAATGATCAATGAAGAGGATTACGTCGACCTCGGGTTGGCCTGCAACACTGTCTGTACAGCACTCGACCGGGGGTTGAAGGGGAAGCGATTGAGTGAACTTGGTGACTCTGTGGTCGATGCGATCAATCAGTTGACGACGTGAGTTAAACCAATGATGGCCAGCTTTGACACTTCGCTGACGATGTTATCGATCCCATCCCAGGGCGTTGGCGGACATCCGAAGCAAACTCGCCAAGAGAAGCAAACAAAACGTAGTTCTTCGAGCTTTCCACGCGAAAAACGACAGCCAGACGATCGCGAGCTGGAGGGCGGACCTGAACAGGATCCTCCTCGTCTTTAACGTGCGTTCTGTTTTTCCTGCACAGCCACCTCTAACTGTTCAATTACAGACAGAACTTGGATTAAACATATACACAACTGTTTCAAACATTCAGGATGGTGTCACAAAGACAAGTACCGTCGCGGAGAACACCCAAGCCATGGTTTCGGACATTCACGGTAAACTGCTGGGGAGTCAGGTGAGCAACGTTCAGAGCATACCTACCACCGAATACATGCTCACTGTCACCAGAATCAAACCAGGTCAGCACGCCCGGCTATTAATAGACCAAGGATCTCATGTTTGCATCTAGCACACCCGGTGAATTGCCGCCGCCGCCACCGAGGGCCTGTTTCGGACGTGACGAGTTGATCGACAGGATCGTCGACCTGGCCGTAAATCCAAAACCCATCGCTCTCATCGGTGCCGGCGGGATCGGGAAGACGTCCATTGCTCTGAAAGTCCTCCATCACGATCGCGTCAAACGGCGGTTCGGCGACGACCGTCGGTTCATCCGCTGTGACCAATTCCCCTCCTCATGCTCTCACTTGCTCAGCCGGCTATCCAAGGTCATCGGGGCAGGCGTCGAGAACCCCGAAGGCTTGGCATCCTTGCGCCCATTCCTCTCATCGAAGAAGATGCTGATCGTCCTCGACAATGCAGAGTCCATCCTCGATCCCGAGGGGGCAAGTGCTTCGGAGATCTACGACATCGTGGAGGAGCTGAGCCAGTTCGACAACATTTGGTTATGCGTTACTTCCCGCATCTCCACCATTCCTTCCGCCTGCGAGACCCTCGACATCCCGACATTATCGATCGCTGCCGCACGCGACGCGTTTCATTGCATATACAAGAACGTCGAGCGGTCCGACCTACTTGACAAAATTTTGGATCAACTGGACTTCCATCCACTTTCTATCATTTTGCTGGCAACCGTCGCACATCAGAACAAGTGGAACACAGACCGACTGGCGAAAGAATGGGAAGGACAACGGACGAGGATGTTGCAGACGATGCATAACAAGAGTCTTTCTGCGACGATCGAGTTATCCCTCTCCTCTCCGATGTTTCAAGAGCTCGGTCCTGATGCCCGAGAGCTTCTCGGTGTCGTCGCCTTCTTTCCACAAGGTGTTGATGAGAACAACCTGGATTGGCTGTTCCCCTCCATCTCCAACGGGACCAATGTTTTTGACAAATTCTGCATTCTTTCCCTCACGTATCGGAACGCCTCGTTCATCATGATGCTGGCGCCTCTCCGAGATCACCTCCGTCCTAAGGATCCACTGTCATCTCCACTGCTCCGCATGACCAAGGAACGATACTTTACCCGGATGTCAGTCAATATCGATCCGAACGACCCTGGATTTCAAGAATCACGGTGGATCACGTCTGAGGACATGAACGTTGAGCACCTGCTTGATGTCTTCACAACAATTGATGCAAACTCGGATAGCACCTGGTGTGCCTGCACCAATTTCATCTGCCACCTCGCTTGGCACAAAAAGCGGCTCACTATTCTGGGACCAAAGATCAAAGGACTCCTGGACGCTCATCGCTCCAAGCCAAGTTGCTTGTTTTGGCTCTCAGATTTGTTTTATTTTGTTGGAAATCACATGGAGCGCAGAAAAATCCTTACTCACACCTTAGCACTTTGGAGAGAGAGAGGAGATGACCGCGAGGTTGCTCAAACATTGAAGTTACTATCCGAGACGAATTGGCGGATAGGCCTCCACGAGGAAGGGATCAAACAGGTTGAAGAAGCATCACAAATTTTCAAACAGCTCGGTGACGTGATGGGGGAAGCACAGTGTTCGAAAGCTCTCGCTTTGTTGTTGGAATCAACAAAACAATTCGACACGGCAGAAGAAGCGGCATCCCATGCGATCAACCTCTTCTCCAAGAATGGGGACCAATATCAGGTCTGCGTCTCCCATCGTATTCTTGGCTGTATATATCAATCCAAGGGCGAGACAGAGAAGGCGATTCACCATTACGAGGCGGCTCTTGAAATAGCATCTTCTTTCGACCGGTTCGATGAGTTATTTTGGTCTCATCTCGAACTGGCGGAGCTTTTTCTTGCCAAGAGCAGGTTCGACGACGCACAGGCTCACATCGGACGCGCCACGTCGCACGTGGCCGATAACAAATATTATCTGGGTTGGGTAACGCAGATGCAGGCTAGGTTGTGGTGCGAACAACACAAGCTTGAAGAGGCGAGGTCTGAGGCGTCGCAAGCTGCCGATGTGTTTGAGAAGCTCGGGGCTGCGAGCAATCTTCAGTCGTGCCGGGAACTCATCCGGTGGATCGAAGAGGAAATGGACGAGCCGGTTATCCCTGACAACTTGGCTGACAGTGGTGAGCTCCTCGTTCGAAACTTCACGCTTCAAGCTCTTTGACACTTCACATTCAGAACGAGTAACCAGATCCTAATGATGGCATCGTCCACCTCGTTGCTAAGTATTTTCTGCACACATCTATCTCCCATCGCACCCCGTCACTCCGACCGCTCCCACGCCTCCCCCTTATTCGATAACACTATCTCCCATACGTTGACCTGTCGCATTCATGACCTCCAGTTCCCACTGCTTATTTATACCCGTATTGTCCGTCCCCGCGGCTAAGTCCGATAAAATGTATACCAGGGCATCAACATATGGCCTCTGCCGTTGTTCCCTGTACTTCGACCCTATTCCTCGGGGTGACGACGAACGTGCCCTCACCGGCGGAGTATATCTGGAATGTCGTCAAGTGAGAACACTGACCAGCCCGGGCCTCTTCCATACTCTTTACCTGGAATGCATTCGTCCAGGGCGGGACCCGGACGCGGCAGAAACACGGGCGTATTGTCCTTCTCACTCCGAACGTATGAGATTGAATGTATCGAGCGACTGAACTGGACTTTGTGACTCCCTTGGGAGTTTCTGAAACGACCTCCAGTACGGCAAAAAACCATCGTAGCCCTGCGTACGGGTCCTAAAGCTCATGAATCATGGACTACCGATACACATGTCTAAAAGTTTCCTTATCCTCACCACCATAAACGGTGTAGGGTTCCCTGGCCAACCCCTGGCGTTTTATGACGGGCATGGGTATCCACGCAACCCGTTCAAAAGATCGTCGCCAACGCATCGCCATCCCCATACCCAGCCTCCATAGAAGTAAGCGCCTTCACGCCCGGCCCATTCTTCACGTTGCGACGATCTACTGTGGGCTTACACTGCATGTACTCTGTGACAAGCTTGGACGCGTCCACGGCCATCTGTCGCGCCCCTCACTCTTTTTTTGTCACCGGATCCGTGTGGCCCTCAGTAATTGTCCGGCCATGGCTCTTATTGATTTTTATCAGCTTGCCGTCCTACATAAGCTCCCTCACGGCTATGGGGGTGTCCTCTCCGAGTCCTCGAATCCTCCCGCCATGCCTGCGACCAAATCACCTGCTTTTCTTTCATCATCCGTCAGGTTTGATCAGACCACGCTTCTAGCACCCAAGACGCCGCAGCACAGCCACGATGCCACTCGCTCTGCCCCGTGTTCAACTCCAATGAGCGTCGGGATGTCCGTGCTGTCGAAGCTCGGGGCCAACACAGACCAAACCGCAAAACCAACGGCAAAATATGATTGCCCCAAGTACGAACAGTACATCGTTCAAGATTTTGAACGCCACCGGGTATTCATTGACATAGAAGTCTTCATGAAGAACGTCCTGTACGTTCCTGAAGGCTGGGAAGAACTTTAGGGAGGGACCATCGAGGAGATCAAGCGGAGCCCGGCCTTCACGAATGCCCTCTCCAAGTACATCGGTCTGTGTGAATGCAATGGCATCCGGGAGCAGCTCAGGTTCTACAAACCCTTGGTGGATGTGGGCGCAAGGACGAGGGGTTAGAAGATGAAGACATACCTCCGTTCGACAATGAGACGTTAGGGGGACACGTTCACTACTCTGCACTGATCAACCCAGTCCGCAGACTGAAAGGGGGGCTTGAGGGGCTCGTTATCCGCTACGATTCTTAGGTCGACTCCAGCAATTTGTATATACCCACTTGCATTTTCATTTTACCTTGTGCTTCATTGTATAACCAGTACTTAAACGTTAAACCGTGCCCACATCTTATCTGGCTCACCACCCACGTACTCGAAAGGCGGGTGAAGACCGTGGTCCCGGGTACTATGGTGCCGATCACTTAGAGTAGTTCGTCGCGGGAAAACGGTCTGAACACCGACTACATGAAGACGTCACAACAGTGGACGGGAACCCGCCGTACATGGTGCAGGAGTTGCTGAAAGGAACAAATCCGGTTCACCTTTACAGGCACGACGTCGGCAGTTTTTTCTACCGCACGCTCGGTTCACTCAAAGGCACTTTTTTTTTCGGATATGCAGCGTATCGAATTGTCCTGGTCTTCAAATTTCATCCATGGCTGCAGGCCCTTCAACAATATCTCTCGGCTGGATTCAAACAGTAGCCTCGCAACTACAGAGTGAACCGCGATGGTCATTGAATACAACTTTCGGAAGAAGGTCAAAACGGGACGTAGAAATACACGCAAAAAAAACAAACGGTCAAATACTTGCAGGTAATTTACCCACACTGTTCATGACGCCCTTAACGAACACCCCAAGCTTCACATGACCCAATGAACACAACGCGCTCCTACACGGTTTGACCTTCTCATTTCCGAACAATGCCAACAAACACCAGCCCACATCCAAATTGTTCCCCGACATCTCCTCTACCAGCAGCTTCTTGACGTCTTTATATCCACTGAAACAGCAGCCTTCTGAAACGGGCTCATCTGTGACCGCTTTCTTAACCTTATCTTTGCGGTCCTCCTGGAGAACGAGAAGGCGATGGTAATCCAACCCGGACATGTACTTCATATCCTCCGTACAACCTTCCCCTTGTTTCACGAGATCGGCGTGCACGGTACGGGTGGACGCGAGCTTGGCCTCTTCGAAGAAGGACCACCGACACGCGATAGCGTAGACGCGTAATGGGTTGAGGTCGAGGAAGTGAGAAGAGACAAGGATGGTCCGAAGTTGAGATATTACACCCTCTGCTCCGTATTTCTCCGCTGACGCGACAACGTTACTAAGGGTGGTAAAGTCCTCGATTTTAGGAGAGGGGATCGGGTAGATGTATCGGAGGAGAATGTCAAGCGTGGTCGCCGTCTCTGGTAGATCAACGTGTGGAAGTTTGTGGTCGGGGTCATGGGGTTGAGGAAGTGCGAGCATATCCCGGAAGACGGGGGAGGCAATGGACAAGATACATCTGTGGACCCGGAACTCCTTGCAGTCGGTAGAGCGAAGGATGAGATCCGCATCTTCAGCATCGAAGGAGTAGGACATCTTTAGCTCCAGTAGTAACAGGGAGGATACAGGGGGATCGGTTGAGGGTAAGGGTTCAACTGCCGGAGCCTCTCGCATGCAGGTTATAACGATAACTGTCTTTTCCATCAATGTTTTCCGTGGCGATCAACAGCCAGTCCTCGACGGAATTCTGTGTAGATATGCCACAAAGGCTAGATTAGCACAAAGAAATTGATTGCACCTGAATCCACAAAATCTGAAGGGGGGTGAGCCGACGTGGGAAGGACCGGCCAAGGCACCGCCTTTCACTGTGTTTCGGTGCACAGCCACTTTACGTGTTGGGTCGCCTTTGAGGGTTATCCCCGAATCTCAGATGGTCACGCAAGCGTGTACATCAAGAGAAGGTCCTTCACCAGTGGTAAGTACAAAGTCCACTCACCGGGATCCTGGCATGGTTCCTTCAAGACAACTGGCGATCGTGGGAACTCGACCTGGTTGCTGGCCCAGTGGCCAAGAGTCTCCGGCGGATCCCGATGCGGGTGAGATTCATCGCTGGAGACAATTCAACAATTCGAGTAATGTGCTGCGCAGTACTGTAGGAAGACACTCATTCCGTGGGACCACCTACGGACCAACAACGGATACCTTCAGTATATTCGCCACGCAACACCCCACAACTACTAAGGTCAAATTCTATTCGGTTTTTGTACCAACACAAGCCGGTTAGGTTCGAGTAGTACTACCAAAAGTGAAGGATCTTATTGACGTTGAATTGTTCTTAGTAATTGGTCCCAAACGTCCCGGGTTCTGCCACTTGTCGGCCCTATAAACATGGTCGATCTCACTGGTTTCCGCATGTTCACCGCTGCGACTATGATCAGGGACCACGCGCCTTCGCCATGTGATCGCTCTTCTGTTGTATGCGGCTCAAAACGCGTCGCTCACCGTATGACTACCCAGGTCTTCCTCGAGAGAAGATTCCTGCTTCGACCTAGACGGAGCTGTGCGTCACAAGTCTGTGGTGTTGATTTTTGCATCATTTGGAGCTTGAGGTGGCTTCTGCGAGTCGAAGATCTGCAACCCCCCCAACCATTAGTTTCCGGTCCACGGGCTTGACATCGCTTTGGCGTCCGACACCCTCCAATGAGTACGCCGCTGATCCGATCGTCTAACGTGATACCCCTTGTATGTGTTCGATCAGCAAAACATCTCACCTCCTATCTGACCTCTGTTCAGTACTCCAGTTTTTGGCATCAGCGCCGGGGAATCAGAATGGAAAAAGCTCGGGTAGCGCTACCCGAGATAGTTTCTTGGGCCGAGGCGGGATGGGTTTAGGCGCTCATTCCGGATAATCTCTTAGCCACTCTGGCAACTGGAAGGACAGTGATATTACCTCAAGATACCTCCAAACACTAGTGCGGAGATCATCGCTGCATACTCCTTGCTTCAGACCGAGGTAAGAAACTTCTCTCAGCGGAAACCTAGGTGCCCGTACGATAAGTAAGAGGTGTGTGTGATGTGTGGTTCAGGTCGTTTTTTGTGCATCTCGAATGGCGCATAGCTCGTGAGGAATGATCCAAAATCTGGCGACACACGTTTCACTTGGCTCTTCGTGATTAGACCGAGCGGATAGAAAGGACTTTGTTGGAATCACGAACGAGGTGAACCGAGTGGTCGACCTTGACGCTGAAGGCTTCCTGCACCAAGCAGTACTGGATGGCTTTATAAAGGGCTGTGGATCTGACGGCGCCCTCCAGTCTCATCCGCCATGCTTACACTTACCCCCCTTCTGTCTCTGTTTCTTATTCTCCCTCATGTTCTTTCCGCCGATGTCAATGCCACCTGTGCGACTCTGCAGACGAAGCTCCCCACACCGTCAGTTTTCTACCCAGGTGACTATATTTCTCCACCCTCGCGCCGTACAGTGGGAGATTGATAGTATCGTGCTAGGTTCCCCTGAGTACGTTGAGGCCATGAACCATTACTCCAAAGTGAACATCCAACAATCTGCATGCGTTGCGCAACCCGCCACTCCGGCCCACGTTGGTACGATCGTACGTGTCCCCTTTCTCTTTCATCTACTATCAATACAGAGCGCATAACATCGCCTCTCGACAGCTCAAGATATTGTCCGCTAAGAAGGTGCCATTCGCGGTAAGCGCGTGATGACACGTAGATGCGAACGAACGCTCTCGATATTCACTACACATGATCAAAACTTCATAGATCAAGGGCGGCGGGCATCAGGCAAACCCTGGATTCTCATCGACTGTCGGCGTTCATATCAGCCTGAAGAAGTTCTCCGAAATTAGCTACGACGCTCAGAATAACGTGGTCACTGTCGGCGCGGGCTTGGTTTGGGACGATGTTTATGACGCTCTTGACAATCTTGGGGTTGGGGTTGTTGGTCCACGTGGCACCGGAGTACTTGATCATCCTACCGTCTTCGACTTTGTGTAATTTTTTTTTAGATTGGCGTTGCCGGGTTCCTTCTCGGTGGAGGTAGGTCAAAACCCACGAACCCGCGGTGACGCCGTTGACCCGATCACTTGCAGGCTACGGTTTTAGGACGAACCAATATGGACTCGGTGGGGATAACGTCGTCGCTTTCAACGCTGTCCTGCCCAATGGTACTCCTGTTACCGCTACCCAAGACAAGTACGCGGATCTCTTCTGGGCTCTCAAGGTGAGATCACAACGACAGAATCCGAATCTTTGTTCTGATCGTGACGGGGCGAATAGGGCGGAGGAAACAACTTCGTACGTCATCGGTCTCACCAGGATCACGGAAGTGTAATGGGCTCGACGGGATACAGGGAATTGTCACTTCCTTCGTAATCAAGACCCACCCGCAAGCCGGCGGCGTCTGGGTGAGTGAGACCTACCAAATGCCGTTAGTGAGAACTCCGCTCACGCGATGCTTTGTAGGGTGGTACCATTATCTACGAACCAGAGCAATACCCTGCTTTTGCCGCCGCATTTGACAAGTACAGGACCACGGTGAAAGATCCCAAGGCAACGATTGTCCCCACCTATAACTGGATCCCGGGCAGAGATGGCAGTGTCAGTACACGTTCTCACACCCTCCTGAGTTCTTCCCTTCCACGACCTCCGCTCAATCTCAACGTAACTGATGTTGATTACTGACTGTATCCAGAACGCAACTATTCTTGCCATGTTCTTCTATGACTCACCAACTCTGCCGCCTGGTATCTTTGATGATTTCTTGACCATTCCCCGAAGTCGGAGTGACATTGGAACTCGTGGAATGGCTTCCATGGCAAAAGCTGGCAACTACAGCGGACTGCTTGAAGGACACAGGTGGGTCACAGGGATCCCTCCCCCTCCCCCGACAGGTCCACGGAACGCGGAGTGTAGAGAGAGCTAATAATAACTTTTTTCTTCGTAGGACCTACTTTGATACCGTTGCGGTTCGTGATTGGACACCATCTTTGATCAGACTCATTGAAGAAGAGGTCGGAGTAAGTTCAGCTCATGTTAATCAATTCCCTCGTCGTCTAATATAATGACAAACCTACACAGTACTGGGGACCGATTCTCGCCTCAAAGATCGGCGTTTTCTTCTCCTATAGCGTCGAACCGTTCCTCTATGATCACCTCTCACACACCAAGCTCCCATCGGCCTTCCCTCCCGATCGGGCTCGTAACCCCGCCGTCGCCACCAACCCGTTGGGCATAATCTTCGAGTGGGAGAATCCCGCGTACGATGCGGATTATCTCACTGCTATCACCGAGACTGCTGCTCGCCTCAGGAGCCTTGTCGTTAAGGAACAGGGTGCTTCATATGAGAACGCCCCTCTGTACCCCAACTTCGCGATCTACACTACCCCATTGAGCGAGCTTTATGGTGAGAACCTGCCCGTTCTCCAGAAGTTGAAGCAAAAGTACGACCCTCATGGAGTCATGAACTTAGCCGGCGGGTGGAGGTTCTGACACTCTCGGGCCCTCGTATCCTTCAAGTTGCAACCCGCTTACGTAGAATGAATATGTGTATTGCTGTACACAGTTTGGTCATGTATTCTTCGTGTATCGAACACGAACACCCGTTGGTGTTCATTGTAATTGGAGTAGCCAAGTATATCTTGACGGAGAGGTTGTTTCACACTTGAATGTGTCCCCCAAGTGGGTTCAAATTGTACACCTGCAGAAAAACGGCTCGTTCTCACGAGGGCTAGGAAACGAAACCTGAGCGACAGAATTGGCGTCCAGCACCAGAAGATCTCCATACCTAGACTCGTGTGAAGAAATGCAAAATCTGGATTTCCCCCGTTCTCTCCATTTTGCGGGCCCTGCACCCGCTGGGCGTACATGTAAAACACGTACGGTTGGCAGCAGGAACCCTCCGGCGGGCTCCAGGTCTCGCCGACGAGCTACAACAGCGTGACTAAATGGTGAATGAGTATCTCGTTAGGTCCCTGAATCCAGCGAGTGAAATCGTCGTACCGGAAGGCGTTGGCGTTTACGATGATCGGGTCTATCGGTGAGTGAAGGTGGGTTCGTTGGGCTGGGAGCCTGATTTCGAATTGTAGGTGGACGTCTGGAGATTATCGCGGTAGTATTCCCTCCCTTCAACGCCTTGGAGCTCCCCCGGCTGCTTGCCTGCCTCTGGAAAAACCCCACGTAATGCACATCAGGATCTAGAGGGACCCGAATGGATGGGAACAAACCTTCAGCCCGGCTGCGCAAACCGAGGGTCTGCGTGTTGGCGGCATTTTAGTGGAATTATATTCACCATTGCAGCTTTATACCCTCGTATTCCTAGGCCACATATTCGGTGGGATTTTTCACGATAACCTGTTTGAAATACGGGAAATGAGAAGTGGCAAGTGAGAGGTTGGTGAGTTTTTGGTTTCCGAAATGCTTATTCGTAGGCCCGTTGTACAGACACACTGAGGTTTGATGCCGCATGCAAAGCACGGTAAAATCCTCACGATAAGTGATGTCGCTGTCTGCGATCTATCGCATGGTCCCAACAAAACAATCGTGAATCGTGAATTCTTGGTCCTAACTGCACGTTCGCTGTCGCATGATGAGGGTACGTTATATCCCTTCCCTTTGCACCACCTTTCTCGACCTAATTTAGGAGACGTTCTCGGTCCCACTTTCTACATAACAACTATCGTGTCGGATATTTCAACGGGTGACCATAAATGGATATGTGGATCCCATACCTCTAGCGCTGTGAGATGCGAGTCGTGGGAATCGGGGGCAAGGTCCCCGATTGATTTTGCCAAGGAGTACAAGTAATCCTGTGAAGATTAAAATTTGTGACGGCTTAGCGGAAGCGTCTGGTGCGATGCAATTCACCTTGTTGGGTCCGGAGGGGCCGATCGACCTCCAGATTGTCGCAGCAATTTCTTCCAAAGATTCGTTTGCAACTACCGGAAACGATCAGGCTGCGCATCTCCTTGTACTTATCATAAAACCGACTTACCGAAGGATGGGTTGTCCTTTCGACCCACGTAGGCCTTACCGCAGTTCAGTGTGCGCCTGAGGTCCCTCGTGCCGGCTGGAATCTTACCTGGGCCTATGGCTGCCTAGTCAAACGCACCGCACTGTGAAGAGGGAAACTCCTTATACCTTGTGGACAACTACGACTTCTTCGCCACCTGGTCCTACTCCGTACACATCTATTTCTTCCAGGGTATAACCCGCCTGCAGCTACCTCAGCAAGGATAGTTAGGCTATCTGGGAAAACTAACCGCTTCTCGGATATCTAGGAAAATCAACAAGGTTTGTTGTGGAAACGGTGATGGAAATTATTTTGATTACCTAGAAGGTCCCGGACCTCTTCTGCAAAGGCCGGATCTATGGTGAACGCCATGCCTTAATCACGGATCAGTCGGTGGCTGTGAGGGGAAGCGAAAAAAGCACTCGCACCCCATACGATATCAGTGTCGGGAAATGGATCCTTGAAGGCCAACAAAACGGAAATTTGGGTTACAACGAAAGGTTCACCGAACGTCAAGTTAGCGGGCGAGGGCTTACCGACGGAGAGAACTCGTACCAGTCCTCTTGGTGAATTAGGGTAACCACTCGACCGGGGCTCTAAATCGATTCCGTCGGGTCCGTCACTGAACATAAACGCATCTTGGAACGACGCCGAGCCTTTACCTCCTCCGTGCCGCGGTGATCAGGAGATCTTTGCGCAAACCGACGCACGTAACCTTTTAGGTATCCTGGTACTAGCAAAGCCATAACCGATTCTCAACGATCCTGCGGGTTTTTCATAACGGCGCACCGGTCGACATTACCTCGTGAAATCACGTGAGGCGGAGGCTGGGCGCCACGAACCACTTAACCATCGGTTTTTGGGAATAAACCACATACCACTGACCTTGAATATCAATGAACCATAACCAAAGACCACAAACGGTTCTGTCATGACGATCGAAAAAGGTTACAGCAGTTTGCGTTTTGACAGACCGTTTTCCGCAGGGTGCGGGACCGACGAGCGGCAAAACCCGGGACCACACGCGTACTTAGTATAATTTCGCAGAAAACAAAGCGCTAAATAAACGCGTAGAGAAAAATGGAGTCGGTAAGATTGCAAGAGCTCCCAAGCGTGGCTTCCGGTGAGGAACAGGTCCTTTTAGTGCCGGTACATGTGGCCCAGGAGGTGAGTGTCAACGGGCTCTGTGCCCATCCAGAAATTGAGGTTTGACCTCGAAACGCCCTCCAAACCGACGATCAGATTGCTGAGCGAAGAAACTCCACCCGAACTAACCCGGGCGCAACTTGACCTCAGTCACAGGGGACGAGAAGCATATACCTCGAGTTTTACGTGAGAGTTTCTGGTGGTCTAAGGCGCAGTGTCAGGTGTGACACTTGGTGAAATGAAGTGCAATGAAATTCGACATGCACAACATCCCGAGCGTTGAGGAGGGCATGCGGCTTTTGCAGTCACTTGGGCGAAGTATTCACGAGGAAGCACTGCCTCCAAAAAAATTCCCTGTTAGTGATAGACATAACATCGCACTACGAACTATATCAAGGTTATCGCTTTGGATGTGGGTTTCCGGTCCCCATAAATACAACAGCAGACAATGTTCAACACCGCACAATATTTATCTTGTTTTATTACATGTATTTCCCTTCGTCCATGTCATCCCAGGGCCAGTGCACCATGATCTCTGCCCGTTCCTCCACCGACGTGGCCTCCGTAAGCGCCTCCTCCTTCATCTGCTTGCAGAGTGTCATGGCTGCCTTGTAGTCCTGGGTGGGCACCCAGCCCTCCGGCCCGAGGCCGAGCATGTTCTGCCACACCTCGAAAGCCTTGTCTACTTTTCTCTGTACTTCATTCAGCTCCATCGTCTCGCGTGCGTCCTCAGCGTCGAACACAACTGGACACGTCGCGCCTCCCCCGTAAGCATCTCCCACCTCTCCGTTGCTTGCATGAGTGCGACCTTCAGCTGGAGAGTCCCGCCCTCCCATGGGTTACTGGCGTGGTGGGAGAGGCGGCTGTGGAGCACGCACATGGGATCCGTCAAGGCATCGTAATAGGGCTTGTTGCACTCCTCCGTGTTCCTGACGTAGTGGTAATGGAAAAGGCGGCGACGGTGGACTTCCTCCGCTGCGATTCGCTCGGTTTCTTCTAACTCGTCGAAATTATCTGGTAGCGAAGGCGGCGTCATAAATTGCGAGACAGGATCATCGTGGTTCTGGAGGCGTTGGGGTACGCCGGCAAGGAGAAACGGGGGCAGGATGGAGGCGCGTTGCCAGTCAATCAGACTGACGACTTGCCAGCCAGAGTTGGACGACCTCCGAACGATGATGTTGCTCTGCTGGAGGTCTGGATGGCGGATGCAGAAATGACCGAGGGCGGGGTCCCGAGGAACGAGTGATGGTGCGACGAGGAGATAACGCTTCAAGTTCTCGACGTGGGCCGACGGCGACTGCTCCTGGTACCGGTAACCATCCCTCCTCTCGCGGCGGAACGGCAAGAGCGGTTGACCGAACTGCTCGAAATAAGCCAGTTCCTTGTGGGCTGCTGCTACGAGCGCTGCTTCGGCGCTTTCGTCTATGGCAATCTGTTGGTTCAAGAGCGTAATAGAAAAAGGCAGAAAGCAGTGTACACGGTCCCCGTTCCACGTCCAACTGTGATCTCCTACCATACCACATAGGCAGTCTCGTATCTGGACCAACGCAGAAACGGTCGTCCTTGAGCGAGATGGCCGCTCTCCCGGCCACCTTCTCCAGGTCGTGGGCGTAGTAGAGGCTTCCGTCAGCGGGGAAAGAAATTGACATCATTTGAGACTCGAGTTGAGCAAGTTGGCGCAAGATTGAAACGATATCCGATTCCCCCAGCTCCAGCCATGCATCGCTGAGTTTCGTACCTCATAAATTCCATAAAGATGTACTCGGTCTTCGCCGCGTTGTCCGACACAGGCGAGTACCCGTATACCTGGGGAACAGGTAGCCCAGAGGAACGGAGGGATTCCATTGTGACCACTTCACTGGCCACAGCGTAGTACTTAGGGACCGTAGCCGGGTACGGAATACGAGCGACCATTTGGAAGTCGTCACGTAAGGTGATGAGGAAGGTACGGTTGAATCCGCCCTCGGCAAGCTTTGATAAGTTGACGACATCAGCAGGACTTCGACCAACGGACTGCGCTGCAAGTCGACGTAACCCCTCGACGCCGAAAACGAGCCTCTGCTCTGCGTGGCGAAGAGCATCGTTAAACCTGAACAAGTCGGGTCAGAAATATATGCTATAGAAAAGCAGATATGAGACTTTCACCCAGCGCCCTGACGTGTAATCGAAAAGGTTGTTATGAGAATTTGCCATGACGGAGAAGGCCCGACGTGGCACTAAACGTGCCGTGGTGGAGATGGAGCTCGTAAAGGGAGAGTATAACGAACGCAGTGAGACTGGAGCTTTCAGCGAGTTGAAGACGGGCCTCATGCTCCCAAGGCAGGACACGTAATTTATGTGGAGAAGAAGGCAAGAATTTGAAACGAGCCGTCTGACGTCGACGCTCGCCGCGCAACGTCCAGAGACAAGTAACACAGAGATCAAATCCAGAACGACGCAGAGGATATCGAGATACAACGTAACTAACGAAAGACCATTTGAGAAAACGATAAGCACGGCGTAGAATCTGGGGTTAAGGAAGAGGAAGACCTCTACTTGCCCGTAATCCCCTTGTGAGCGTCCGCTAGAGCATCTTTCACGTCCCCCTGAGTAAATACCGTATTTCTTCACAAGCACATTCGCCATGACGGCGTGAGGGTTGCCGGTCCCCATGATCAAAAAGATAATCGAACGCCGTGGGAAACCAAACATGTCCAAACACCCATCCGACTGGTCTGTGCGCATTCGTCGGGAACCATAAAGGCGATGCCGAAATCGATTTGAGGTTTTCTTCATCTCTTGTGCTCGGGCATGTACTGTCGCCTGTGAGGTTTCTACCGAGGCACAGTTTTTTGCTGATTGCAAATTACACATCCTGACACGTCTGACGAGCTTCGGCCGTCGGCAATTTTTGGAAAAATTCTCACCTTTATGGCTTTCTTGAATCCTCCTGGTGATGACCTCGACGTATCGTGGGTTTGAAGGGATTTCAAGTTGAGAATAGATAGTTTTATGTAGTCTGCGAAAATACACTTGCTTTTGAATCTACGTGTTGCTTGTTTCTCCAAAGGTACCTACGGGTGCTCTGTTCTCGCCACCGTTCATCTCCCCCCCGCGCGCGCTAAGCCTGATTCCACGAAAGCCTATGATTGCAACACTGGAGAACACACAACACGTCGATATGTATAAGGTATATATGGTGCAGAATAATTGGATGATTAGAACCTCGGACCACCCACCAATCCCTCGATAGAATGATGCTCGAGCTCGTTCCTAGCTTTGAGAATCGCTGCGTGCATCTCTTTCATCGCCACGCTCAACTTGGCTCCAAACCTGTTCATAATATCCCTCTGCCACGTATCGTACTTGGCGTTGACCCTCGATTGGACCTGCTCGTAGTCGATGATGCATACGCCGAAGCTCTTCTGCGTCTCAGAGGTGTCGAACGTCGAACGAGCCTTCTTGATCTCCGTAAGGAGCTGTTGCCAGTTCGCGAGCGAGTCTCCGAGACGGTTGAACACGTATTCGGCCTCGAGATCCCAAAGGGACTGGAATTGTAGCCACTTGGCGACGTACTCCTTGAGTTGCTGGACCTTGTTCTCGATCAACGCGAATGGATGTTCGAGGGTGTTATCCGTGAACCGTGTTAGCTGTGGGAAAGGCAGGACGGGATCAGTCCAACGCGAAATGAGGAATTAAAATAAAGCTCCAGCACCAATGAAGTGTACGTCGTTTCCGATACCGCAGCGCTCTGCATCTGTAACCCAATCTCGTACCTCGAACTCTGAATTCGACGCAGTCGACAAACAACACCTAGAGGTCTCGTTGAGTATCCCGCCATGCGGTGATTTATGTGTCTCAACCTCACCTATCCAATCGTGTAACTGTCTGACCCATGTCTGTCGTGCATACTCGATAGGTGGGTCCAGGAAGATGACCTGATTCTGGATCCTGATCTCGTGTACGATAGGCTTGACCGTCATATGTCCCTCAAGGAACTAAATCGCCGGCAATCAGTCGACGGTATACCACGCGGCGAACACAAGAACAACGGACCTTCTCATCCTTAGCCCTCTTGTCCAACCTACGCTTACTGGACACCTCCCGTGTGTGATCCCGTCGGGTATCCCCGTCATCCGTCCTGTCAAACTCTGCACACCACACTTGAATGATTTGTGTGAGTCTCTTGAGAAGGATCAGTTCGATCTTCTTGTCCAGTTCTGCAACCCAGTGTTCAAGGTTGGCGTAACCTTCTAAGTTCAGCCTATCAATCTGCTCGAGGGTTAGACAAGCCTTATAAGATAATGAACCATACGCACAGCAGCTTGTACTTGGTTCAGCAACTCCGTGAACGCCTCAGTGGTGTATGAGCAAGTAGCGAGATCATCCACCGCCCGCGATATTTCTTTGTACAGGTCGATCACGTTGTTGGTTTTGTCCTACCGCCGCGATAGTGAGTCGCCGATACACGATGAGGCACAAGAAGTCATACCTGTAACACCGAGACGACGGATGCAAACTCCCTGACGAATTGAATATGTCGATTATCCCGAGCCTCAGAGCTCGGAATGTATCTCGAACCATCGAACTGACTGACGAAGTTATCCCACCGTATGTTCATACCTGCCCACAAGTCAGCTTTTCATGTCATGACACATTTCCGAGCACATACCCCTCGAAACCATCCTCTGAGATTCATTCCTGTACTCAGCCACCAGCCACTCGATGTCCTTGTTGTTTTCCACCAGGTCTAGCGTCTGTCCATACATCCTAACCGTCTCCATCAGACTGACGGCGTGCGGGTACACCCTCTTTGCATCTTTCGCCATGTTCGTGATACCATGAGGGACCTGGAATCCTAACCACAGCAAGTTCCGAACTTCTTTGAACAGCGTGATGATCTGGGGGTCAAAGTTCACCGCGAGCTGGTAGCCTCCGCCACGCAGCCTGACAATCTCGAACAGTCGACCGTTGACACCCATCCCTCGTCGGTTGATGTCCTGGAGCCAAGCATCGAAAACGGGTCGAGTATCCAACTTCCTGACGAAGGCGGTCGATTCGGCTTGGAGTTTCTGACCTTCAGCGTACAGTTCCCAACCCTTTCCAAGGACGTCTTCCACGCGCTTCATATATGTGAGCAGCTGATTCTCGATCTGACGTGCCCAGATGATTGCTCCTGCAATCGGAGGAAGGTCTCGCATTTGAGCCATATGAAACGCCTCAGAAGATCTGTACTGCGTCTTGAACTATTTGTGGGCAGCGGAAAGTCAGCATTTTATACGGGCAAGCCGTGAGGGAACAGGACCTTATCGTGCAGCCGCTTGATATCCTCTTTGACGGTATCGATGAGTTGAGTTTGGTATTCTTGGATGGCTCCGCGAATCTAAATGACGTCAGGGTAACGCGAAATAAATGCTATGGACTTTGGTCTCATACCTTTGGGCGAACAAAAAGGGCGTTGAATTTTGAGAACACCCTGAACATTTCGTTGGCGTTCCTCGCTGTTCCCAGTCGATCCCTGAGACGAGCGATGATCTGATTCTCCACCCTGGCTACCCGCTCGTTGTACGCATTCTCTGCAGTGACCCAGATCTCGGTTCCCTCTATCGTATAGCTTGGTCAACGAAAAGAACGTATTGGAGGTTTGGAAGGAAGGAGGCACACCGACAGACACGTCGAGGACGTCGATCCGCTTCATAACCTCATATGCTTCCTTCACTTCTTCCTCCATATCGATTCCGCCAACCTCCATCCCAACTGCCAATCCTTTCGTAGGACCAGTCATCACCGCCAACTGCTCATGCTGTTTCCTCCACTCCTTCAAATACCTCGTCCGTTCCTGCAATTTGTCATGAGCGGGTACGACCTTGATAGGGATGAACTTCTCTGATCGTTTCCTGGTCAGTTCACGAGCGACGTCGGTGAAGCCTTTCATCGAGTCGTCCCAGGTGCGGAAGATATTCATTACTTGTGTCAGGAGACGTTCAAAGGTGTCATAAGGGGTGTATAGGAGTCGGTGGGAGGTGAGTACGCGGGAGAGTTGTTCATTGAAGTCTCGTGAGATAGCCTCGACGAGTGGAAGGGCACGACGAATGGGATATGGGGCGACGCGAAGTTTCCGATTGATGTGACCGAAAATTAGCGTCACAGACTCTTGGATCTTGTCAAGGTCCGTGGCAGACAACAGCTCGTTCAGCGGGAAATCTTTCATCAGCTGGTTGTATTTGTGCACTGTAGTTGGACTTGAGATTAGTTCCCAGAGATCCATATGCGTAAATATACGGACACACCAACGTCGGTAGCTTCCTTGAGACCAGTATCGGCGATGAAACTGACGGTGGCATGGTATCGCTTCGCGTTCCGAAGACAGTCCATGATCATTAGGACATCCTCGCTACGAAGTTGGGCTTCTATGCCTTCGAGAGCTCTCTCTAAACTGAGCCAGAAATTGATCTCCTGAGAGGCTGTCCCAGAAGATACATCTCGACTCAATTTCGTCACGGCCTGGATAGACTTGATCCACTGGTTCACATGAGAATGCAGAGCGTTCAGGAATGTGCTGTCGCTCAGTAGTTTTGGAGGGATATTGTTAATACTGGGTCGAGTTCCGTTGGTCTGAGCCTGTTCTACGGCTTTCTGAATCACGGGATGAATGATCAAGTGTGTTTCGGGAATCTCGACGTTTTGCTGAAGATGGAGTAGAGATAGCTCGAGTTCTGCGAATTTCTTCTTGGTCATCGGAATACCTAATCGCCGAGCAATCATTCAGTCATCTTTTCTTTTGGTTGCGTCGCCAAACACAACGTACCCATTTTGCTGTCGTTATCTTTCACGCCGCCCCTCGAACCAACGAAAGCGTCGAACCATGGCTTTACTCCGCAGCTAACGACGGCATGCAAACTCTCATAAGGCGTCTCTTCTCCACCGAAGAGGTTGAGGAAATGGAGTTGAGAGAATAACGGTGTCGTGGAGTCGAGAGTCGGCGTTCGTTTGATCAAAGCCAGAGTCGTCACGTTGGAAGGATGGTAAGCGAGTTGTGTAGTCAGTTGATACGTGAATGTCGACACCCCGTCATCTGTAACCCAACCACAGGATCAAAATTCATATCAAAAACGCAACTTGCAACCAAAAACATAGCATAAAAGACCGAACCTTCGAGGTCAACCCGTCGTTTGACAACGTAGATCACCTCAGACCCCTCAGTCGCGAACTTTGACACGGTTTCGTGAAAGTCACTCGACTCGAAGAGATCGTCCAACTCTTCAGGTAATGCGCCAACGATAGGCGGAAGTAAGGCGGATAGGTAGGATCGAAAGAGAGAAACGTCGAATTGCGTGGTGGGTTCGAGAAGTCCATCATGGTGTCCGTTTGCTCCGTTGACCGGTACTGGTGTCAAAGGCGGTTCCATTACCGAGACCCTATGGTACCAACGACGAGTGAGGGAGATTCGTTGAGGGAGTCACGATGTTCGTTGAGGACACCTCCGATGGAGAAATGGGGATTGCCTTCGCGACGTCGCTTTCGCTGTCGGTTCCACGCCGATCGTCAATTTGGGTGTCTTAGATCCCGCCGTTCGCCTTTATATGGAAACAATTTCTCATCATATAGTACATCCACTCAGACGAGAGCAAAAGCGAAAGGGTCACGACGCATTATTGTCATAGCAGGTGGGTAGGTAACATAGGAATGTGATTACGAGCAAACCATAGAGGTGTAAGAAAATCAAAGGGTAGGCGGGGAGACCAGTTAGATGCAAACTCGTTCAAATAGCAGCCGCAGAAGAGATGAAGTTGGGGTAATGTCCAGAGATATTAAATAACCGGAGCGAGACCAAGGCAGGAGACCGGAAGCTGCCGTGAGACAGATCGCAGTGGTAGCAAGTGTCGTACAAGTACCAGTCGAGCGAATTCTGACGTGTTCGTTCCTAGCAATTTCGATGCAGGGGGGAGGTTCTGGGGGCGTTCCTCCTTCGCCTACATCGAGAGGTGACTCGGAGGGGAATCTTAGGGCGGGTTTGTGAGGATCGAGGTTGCTTTGTTGGTCAGAGGCGATTGTGTACCCGCCTCTTCGGCACGGTTGAAGGCGGGTACAGAAAGGAGGTCTTGAGGTCCGAAAAGCGTTGCCATTGTGGATCCACCGAAGTCGGCCAGGTGATCCCTGAAAACGGAAGCGATGGTATCAGCCTCGGCGTCAGATCCGACGAGTAACCGCTTGACGTGGCTGGCCTCTTCCGTCGAATTCAGGTCTGGTTCGCTGACAGGGACGCAGTAATCTCGAAAAAAGGGAGGCTTGGGTTTACAGTCCCTCGCCATCTCTTCCTGCAAGCAGAAAGGCCCTCCGCCAGTAGTAACTGTTCGTCGAAAAGGATATCGTAAACGTCCTTGTTATGACGTGTTGAATGGGGCCAGGGTGATCGCAGATTTCGGGAAAGAGCTCTCGACAGGATCCACTGAGACTGAAGACCTATTCGCGATGGGTCTGGAGGAGACGTTTCCTCGATACGGCGGGGTGTACGAATCGGGCAATCGATAGGTAGCCGAGAGTGTTACGATCGAGCCAGACCAACAGCATGGGTCGAAGGGGCGGGAGTACGAGGGACGGATCAGGGGTAGAGGTCTGCAATGATATCATATAGAAGGATTAGCAAGGGTCCCAAACGAGAATATGAGAAAGGGACGAACCTCAAGGGCAGACGGATGTATGAGCCGAGTTGCGACTCCCGGGAAAGTGGTTCCATTTTGGCGACACCGTAAAGTTATACGAGATCTCCGGTCTGGCTGTCGTGGCCCCGATCGTATAAAAAACCGTGACTCCAAGCTTTTTGAGTATACGTCCGACGAGCTCATCCGGGCACGTCGCCGTCGTAGCAGGAGAGGGACACCTGTAGAGGGCACGAGTCGACGTTAGCGCTGCGTGTGCGTGTGCAATGAAGGGCCTCACCGATTCCGACAATGGAGATCAGGCTTGTTTGGAAACACCGGCGGAACTCCCGGTGAGTCAACAAGATCTGGGGTTCGGGACGCAGTGCCGTTGCATGTTAACATCGACGGAAGCGAACGCGGAGAGCCTCAATCCGTCACGTTGATCTCCCCAGCGTCGTCAGTCACTTCAAAGCCATAGGAAGCCACCGAGGAAACCCCAGACCAATATCAAGAGGATGAACACATTTCCATGTAGTCGTCACAAGCAAGAGTAAATCTAAGATGCAGGGAGAAACAGGGGTGAGAAGAGGAACCCTGTGTGACGTTCCCTCGTTCACCCAAATGACAGAGTGGGAGCAAGACATTGATTACAGAGCCTCCGTAGCAGGGTTGGAACAAATGCCAGTGGCGCAACCAAGGCGACGAGTGTCGACTCTGCAGGATGGAGTCTGGGATGGTCCATCAAACGGAAATGCCCGATCAAAATTTCCACGCTCGCTCGTCCTCTGTTCCGATGGGTATGAATCGGAGTGTATGTGACTTCGAGGTTGGGGGTTTTAACACGTTCTATACGATTTGGACCTTGCACTGCCACTTCAACGTGTGGGCCTCGCAGATTCAGTGATCTCAAGGGCCTTCACCGTCACTTCGGTGGCTTTGGACAGTCCAGGTTTACCGAACGGTCCGTGTTCTAAAATTGACCCGGGCGCCCCAGAAACCTTATCATCGCAAACATACACTATCATTCGATCCACAAGGGTCACACTCATAAAACAATACACGTGCGCCGCGTGCGTGTTCATTGTGCTACACCGGCGGCCACAGCCCTCAGAGAACGCTTGGGCGAGCCCATGATGGTCGATGGTGCATTGTGGCGCGATCAGGATGGGTGGACGTTGACTCATGTCAGGCCTTAGCAACGGTTCGCAGCCCAGGGATTCCCCACCATCAGAAAGCCTTGCCGTAAGATGTCGAAGTTGAGGTCCCTCAAATCAACTGCCTGGACGACGAACGACGGTCACAGTGTAGTAAAGCTCTCGATGGATAATTGCACACGTCGAAAATCGCATGGACGACCAGTGCAATTGTGGGCGTGGGAAAATAGCGATGCTCGGTTTGAAATCCAAGTCTCGGGGCGGAATCTCAACCTGACCGGAAACCGTGGCTTCATCGACTCGTAACAGCTGCACTAGTGGGATCCCAGCCCAGACTCTGGAACTGGGCTTCGGGACAAATATTCGGCTCTGAACTTCGGATTCTTTTTCTAGCCGGACTACCGTGCTGACTGACGCCTGTCAGTGTCAACGCCCGAGCGCTCAAGCGCATTTATGGGAGGCGAACGACCATGAACTGTCCTATATAAGTGGAGCACGAAGAAGTAAGCACCTCACTCCTCTTTCTCCTTTCTTTCTTTCCTTCCTTCCCTCTCCTACTCTCCTTTCTCTTTCTCGTGAGCGATAATGCAGCTCCTCACTCTCATTCTGATCACTCTCCTTCCCGTCGCCTCTCTCGCTCGTTCCGGCCACCAGTTGAGTCGCCAACACCGTGGTTCAAGACGCCACAACATTGCCAGGGCCACCGACTACAAGCTGCAGAATACGTATCAAGGCCAAAACTTCTTCGAGTGAGAGATGCTTTCGTCCCTTGCCTAAAATTCCGAGATTGATCGGTTACGTCGCAAAAGTGATTGGTATTTCTTCACCGAAGATGACCCCACCCACGGAAACGTCAAGTACGAGTCGAGGGAGGATGCCAAGGACCTCGCTTATGTTCAGGAAGATGGCGTCGCTGTCTTGAAAGTCGACAACCAGGCTTCCGTCCCTGCCGGTGGCAAGCGAAGATCGTGCGTTGTTCGGTCCCACTCGTCTCCGGTCCGGGAATTAACCCACTCTGTTCGGCATAACAGTGTTCGCATCACCAGCAAGGACACTTACAACAGTGGTCTCTTTGTTGCCGATTTCTCCAAGTTCGCTCATGGCCCTTCTGTGTGGCCCGCCTTCTGGAGTGGGTAAACTTCGGCCTCCTTAGCTGAAAATTCCGTACTGATCGTCTTCCTCGCATAGCTGTTGGGTTCGTTCACCCCTACCTCTATTTTTGATGCATAAGCTGATCCGAAGCTCGACGTCGCAGTCCACAGTGGCCAAAATCCGGAGAGGTGAGAGAATGGGCGGTCTTGGCCTGGGTGTGACAGACGTGGTGACTTTCTACCATTTCATCAGATCGATATCATCGAATATGTGAACGAGGCGGAGACCAATCAATACACGCTGCACACCGGCGCAGAATGCAAGTTAGACCCCAACGCCGCAGCTAGGTACAGGAACGAGGATGGCTCTCAATCCAAGAGTTACCTCGGAAATACCCTTGGTCTCGAATGCCAGAGCTCGAACGGTAACAACGCCGGCTGCGCCGTTACGGATTTCGAGGGAAGCGCTGGGAGCTCGTTCAACAAGGCCGGCGGTGGTGTCATCGCTATGCTTTGGGACGACACTCAGATCTCGTTGTGGAGGTTTGAGCGTAGCCAGATCCCGCAAGACATCCAGGATGAAAATCCCAACCCCGAAACTTGGGGAATCCCCGTCGCTTACTGGTCCGACAAGAGTTGCGATATCGCCAACACCTTCCGTGATCACAGCAGTACGTCTCTTCCCGCGCTTATCCAGAGGTGCTGAATACGATGGTTCCACAGTCGTCATCAACATTTCCATCTGTGGTGATTGGGCTGGTGCCGTTTACAACAGCGGAGGTTACCCTGGTTCCTGCGCTGACGCTGTCGCCAACCCTGCCAATTACGATGGTATACACCATTCTTCCCTCCTCCTCGACCTTGATCGCATGTTGACCATCGACACAGATGCCCAGATCGAGATCAACCACATTTCGGTATATCAGAAGGCTTGAGACCTTCCCTCCACGAGCATTGTCAGACGCTGCATTTAAGGAGGACAACCATTGATCAGGACCAACTCACCACGTCATTCATTCATCCAACTGTCCATACGACGCATCTGTTCAAGAGCTATCTCTCAGGAGAGTAGCCCTTGTTTCTTTTTTTTCTTTTTTTAGAATTGGGTATTGCTGGTCTCTCGACTCTTTGAATTTGGAATTTCATATTCTCCGGGGAGAAGGAAGATCGGGAATTTCCTTTACTCTCCATCAACTTACCTTCCGATGCTATCTTAGGCGTGGCTTTCTACGTTGGAGTTTAATCCTCCCACTAAGGTTGATACTACTTTCTTTTCCTGACCTGTTCTGGAAACAATACCTGAAGCCGATCCGTGTTGCTGTCGTATAGCCAATACGATCCATTGCTTTACCCTTGAATCGCGATCTAGATACCAAGAGGGTAGATTCGGGTTCACAAGGTGGTCTCGGGGGGGGGGGGGAGGAGAATCTACAGTTCGCAAATCCTCTCGGTCGCACCAATGAATCCCTTCAAGTTCACTGTATTCGATATCACCCCAGGATAGTATCATGCAGTCCGGAAATGCACGGAGCTTTGATGCGACCTTGTGGCCAATTATTCTCTAATTATTCTGGTGACTCAGGGAAGTGTTTTACGAAAGGAAGAGTGTTCACAGATCGTTGCAAAGCGACGGCGATGAACCAAGAACAGGTTGAAATATGAAGGCGACAGCGTGCTCGACAAGGACCTCATCACCACCGGATTTGGCGACCACCGACTTATACCATTGAATACAGTGGGAGATGGTGCTTACCATTCGCACCTCCACTTCGTCTTCCATCTTCTCTTGACAGAATTCGAGCGTCCTTATCGCCAGTCTTCCCTACCATTGAACTGTCTGCGCACAGGGCATCGTCCTCGTCGTCCTCACCTGACTCCTTCGAGCAAATCTCCCCAGACCCTCTGCCACGTACGTACCGTGCCTCTGTGCCCTCTGCCCTCTCTCATGCTTACGACTTGGGTACTGTGTTGTGGTTTCGCGTCGCCCTAACCTACCAGTGCGTCTCAATCTGCAGCCCTCCTTTTCCTTACGACGCACCAGCCCAGGCACCTCGCAATGAGCCAAGAATTTCAGACGGAATTTATTATAGCCGCGTGAAAAAAGCACAAGGACCGGAACTGGAAGAATCATGACTATAGAGCCTGCGTCTACGTCGGAGAGCGCTACTTCGTGAAGTATGGCGCCCAGAAGGATCTTGAGCCCGAGCGTGCGACTCAAGAATATATCTTCAACCATGCGCAGCAACCTCAGTTTCCAGTTCCGCCACGCATCCCCAAAATTCTGCATCACTTTGTCGACCAAAGGACCATGTACTTGGTCATGGAACGTATTGCGCTCCAGAAAACCCCTCCAGACCTCGCGAGGATTCAAGCAGCTATGAAATGGCTATCCGAGGTTCCAGTCCCCTCCGACCCCACGTTGGGCCCCGTAGGGGGCGGCCGCATCCGCCACAAGTTCTTCAAAGAGTTCAAAGCGCCTTTCAATTTCCTGGACGCTGCGACGCTGGAACAGTACATGGCGAGAGTGAGTCTATGCTTTCTTTCATCGAGCGTCCACAACAGCCAACACGTCATCTGGGCCAGGCATACAGCTTGCTCTCGTTTGCAGCTCGGCAGACGGTGTCTCCCGTCAAAGTTAGCGGTGAACGCCTCATGTTCGCCCAGTCTGATATGGACGTCTCCAACTTCGGTATCGACAAAAACGAGAGGACGGTCTTGATGGATTTCAGCGAGGTAGGGCTGTTGCCCGAGACGTTTGTCGCCCATACGCTATCTTCGGACGAAACCATATACCCCATCGTTGACGCCTTGGGTCTTTCGGGAAATTCCAAAGTGGCGTCGATGGCTGCAATCGCTCAGTGTCTGCGAACGGCATCTAACCCGAAACTCAGCACGTCAACTTGCGTCTGACATGGAGAATAGGATGCAGCTTACTTTGATCAAAGGCATGGTGGCACAGGCGTTTAGCAAAACCTAGACGGAGAGCAGAAGTTGCGACGTGTGCGCAGCCGTTTTGACATGCTGCAAAGACTGGTTTTTGCAGCTGGCTTGTTGATCGGGGTGTTCCGGCCCGCTTGCTCCCGGTCATATGACCCAGAATCAATGTTAGGCCACCCGAGATAGCTTCCAGGCAGGCTGGTGGCCATTGGCAAAAACCTAATGACAAAGGCTAGCTAGGCGAAGTCATAGCCAAATCACAAAATGTCCATTGGCCGTTCGGTCTCGCTAGTCGGTACTTGCCGGGCTGGCCCCGCCGCCGGCTTCGATGGGACAAGCAAATGCAAACAAACTGACGTCCGCGTCGTGAGAAAATAATACTCCGAAAGCCGCGCGATATGTACTTCTGGCACAACGCTGAACTTTGCAGTTAAGCTGACGGTGCAATAGACGAGTATAGATAAATATCAATGTGAACTGTCGGAATCCCGACCTCTCTATAAGGTAGCAGACACCGCGAAACTCGGCTATGCAGTGGCACCCTTCCCACCGAGCAAGTCTATGGAAGTGTCTTCACCGAAGCGGTTCCTGTTTGAGACGGTAGCTCACGACCGATTAGGTAATATTGTTCTTGAGTCGATCTTGTTTCCGAGCGCGTGGAAGCGCATTGGACATTGTATACGTAACAAATGCGGCTAGCCGAGCGGACAATCCCAAGCAAAGAGTGGACAGCTGAACACGACCACAGCGATGGTTGACCGAGTTCACGAGTGTTCAGAGGATCACACGATGCCTCAGTTCCGTTTGTCAAGACAGTTCTCGCGTGTCGGAACGAAACAAACGGTTTCATGCCTTCAGGAGGTTGACCGCGACGTCCCCACTATGTTGGAACCAATTGAGCCCACGGTCGGAGTTAGCTTCCGGCCAGCGCCAACTGTTGGTCACGGCTTCTCTCCCTCCGTTTGCCTGGTGTACCTGTTTATAAGCTGCTAGTCCACAATTCCTCCCGTCTGTGCCCCTCTCTCCGTCACGACTATCCTCGCGCGCCACTCGCGCTTCTGAACGCCTTGCCAAACCATGTCTCCTCCTTCCTCTGTTTTCACCCACAAGTTCGACACCAAACTTTTCTCTGGGACTACCTCGGTAAACACGAAGTTGTTCATCAATAACGAGTGGGTAGAACCTCAACAGCGTGGAAAGATAGAGTGAGTGCATTGCTTTCTTGTTAATTCCTTCATTCTATGCCGTTTCACCCCCTCTCATCCGGCCCTCGTCATCGAGGGAGTTAAACTTTGTTCCTCATCCGACCAAATCTTCCTAATCCACGTGGTGAATTTAATGCTGACCGGAGTTCTTCGACACCCTAGCATCATCAATCCTAGTGAGCCCAATTCATCGAAAAAACTCCTCACCTGATACGTTCTAACTCCGGGCCGTGCCGAAACAGCGACCGGAAAAATCCTAACACAAGCCTCAGCGGGAACTTCCGCGGACGTCGATCGGGCCGTCAAAGCCGCCCGCAACGCGTTTAAAACTACGTGGGGATTGAACTGCCCAGGCTCTCGACGCGGACAGCTTCTCCAGAATCTTGCCCTCCTCGTTGAGAAACATCAAGATGAGCTGGCCGCTCTCGACGCTCTTAACGCAGGTAAGCTCTCAAAGCCCCCCTCGCACACACGTTCTCTCTGCGAGATATTTGAGATGAGTATTAAAGATGACGGTTTCGGCGGGTGTTAGGAAAACCATTTATCGTGACCAAGCACGTAGATTTAAGCATGTCAATTGAAGGGCTGAGGTATTATGGTGGTTGGGCTGGCAAAGTCAGCGGAAAGACAGTCGAGGTCGGTGGCGAATCAAGTCGGCGGTAATATCCAACTTCGCTCACCCATCGTTCTAGAGTTCTCCGGCCAAATTTGCGTACACTCGGGTTGAACCCATCGGTGTCGCTGGGGTCATCATCCCATGGAACTTCCCTCGTGAGTTTCCCATCGTTCTGTGGGGCGCATCGGCTCACCTTATCCGTTCTCTCCTTTCAGTGACCATAGCGATATGGAAACTTGGGCCCGCTCTCGCCACAGGTTGCACCGTCGTCCTGAAACCCTCGGAGATCACTCCTCTATCCGTCCTCCGCCTTTGCGACTTGATCAAAGAAGCAGGCTTCCCACCTGGCGTCGTGAACGTCGTGAACGGTTACGGCCCGGTCACTGGGAGGGCCATCACTGAGCACATGGACATCAACAAGGTTACGTTCACCGGCAGTCCGGCGACGGGAAAACTCGTGGCCAAGGCTGCAGTCGAGAGCAACTTGAAGACGGTCACTCTGGAGCTAGGGGGGAAGAGCCCGAGCATTATCTTCGATGATGCTGATCTTGATCAGGCGATCAAGTGGAGTGATTTCGGGATTTTCGCAAACGCTGGTCAAGGTAGAGAGCGGTCACCTTCAGCTGCGATGACGTAGTCATTGATTTTTGCCTTTGCAGTTTGCACCGCTGGGTCAAGGATCTACGTCCAGGAAGGAATCTACGACAAATTCTTGGAACGCTTCAAAGCACTTTCCCTGTCCAAGAAGCTTGGAGACCCTTTCGATCCAGAGGCCAACCAAGGACCCCAAGTTTCACGGACCCAGCTTGACGTCTGTTCGATTATCATGTCTTGGTGGTTCCATGCACTGATTCTATCTCTATTTCAAGCGTGTTCTCGGATACATCAATTCGGGAAAGTCTGAGGGCGCCACAATCGAGACCGGTGGCTCCCGATACGGCGACAAAGGATTCTTTGTCGAACCGACTATCTTTACCAATGTCTCCCCTTCGATGAAGATTGCTCGGGAAGAAATATTCGGACCGGTCGCCGCCGTCATCAAGTTCAAGACGGATGAAGGTACGTTCTGCGAACTCGGAAGATGATGCCATACGTCAACGGCGCTTGTAGAGGTCATCCAGCTCGCGAATGATACCGCCTATGGCCTGGCCTCTGGGGTCTTCACCCAAAACATCAAACGTGCCTTGAAGGTTGCACACTCCCTAGAGGCAGGAACCGCGTGGGTGCGTAATGATATACCATCCATGCGCTGATTCTTCTGGCTAAACACACGCGTGGGTTGTTTATAGATCAACTGTTACAATACCATGGAGGTCCCGATAACGTTCGGTGGATACAAGACATCCGGTTGGGGTAAAGACCTCGGAGAAGAAGCATTGGCCGGGTGAGTGGATGTCGTTCTCTGTTGTTCCTCTCTGTTCTAGATGCTGAATCGCGGGCTTAGGTACACCCACACCAAAGCGGTCCATGTGAACCTTGGAATGGAATTATGAGATGAATTATAGAACGCGCGTCACAGGCCTGAGTTGGCTATCTAGCCGCCAAAGCTCGCAGCATTTGTAACTATGCATATGTACCCTGTTATGAAAGCCCTATTTTTGTCTTTCGCCGACGCCTCGCCGGCGCCTCCATAACGAGGGTGTCCTGTCGACGTGAGATACGGGGGACGTTTGACCACTTTTGTTGTCGTCCCAGAGTGACGACGAACTCGTTAGGGAACGGTCGCCTCGAGGATCTGAATGGTGATGTCAACTCGGTCGAGACGTCGAATCTCCCAATAGACGAGTGCGGGTCTGGACTCGGTACAACGTGATGACGGTGAGGTCTTTATTCGATTCGTTTCTCTTCCCTTCAGTTTTAGACCCTTTCTCTTCATCTGCCGGTGACGAAACAGGGGGGGAGGGGGAATGCATATACTTCTGTCCTTGAATGCTCCGGAGAAGCAATTGCGATTGGATACTCATCCGGTGATGGGGGTGGTCCCCGTTGCATTCGAGCGCTCCACCCAAAGGCATAAAAACGCCCTACAATCATCCCAGACCCCAGCAGTGCCCCCTCCCAATCTACACCGGATCTCACCCCCGTTGTCGGTCGCGCGCACATCCCCCTCTAATTGTCCAAAAGCGCAGCGTATCTGCACTGCATCGGGACGATCTCGACTTAGGGCTCCCCCTCCCGAATTCCGGTCTTCTGGTTCGGCTACGTATATAAAAAGCCGGACATCGCTCTCGGTACACTATCACTTCATCTTCCCCCCCGCACAAGTCGAACAACCACCGCTGCATCTTTCACCTCCACCATCACCATCACCATGGTTACCTTCCTCCTTGCTCGCTCTCATACCTTGGAGGTCACAGAGTGCCCGAAGCATCTCGCCATGGTGCGTTTACTCCTCCATCCTTCCTCGCGATGGGTTGGTGACTGACAAGCCTTGCCAGGTTCATAACGAAAAGGAAAACATGAGAATTAGCTTCCATCGCACTTCATCCAAATCCCCCGAACGTGTCCGTCACAGGATAGATTCCGATGAGAAGCCTTCCGGACCAGTATGTCACTTCCTACCCTTCTCACAACCATTCTGACTGTCAAAAAACTCCTTTGGTGATTTCCAGAAATCCGGAAACCGTAATTCGTGGTTCAGATCCATCACATCATCCTTCACCAATGGCGGAGGCAGCCCACGCACCGAATCTACACCACCTTTCCCACTCCAATCTCCGACACACGTTCGCCGGCGGACGCGTTCACTAGTCGATTCGAAGGTCTTCGCTCCGCGAGCTGTCAACGTAGAAGACCCACGTCTTCCGGATCATATGAGGCGCCCAGAATTACAACTCCGAAGGATCCGACGACGAGACCTCCCCTCGTCTAGGTCTCTCTCGAACCGCTCCAGCTCCGTCGACCGAACTCAGAAATACCCTCCCTGGTGGCCGGCATGAGATTTCATCGGTTTGCCACTCGGGGGGGGGGGGTTTGCGAAAAACACCGTGGTTCTTCTCGTTCTCTTTGGCGATCCGCTCATTCTCCATTCTCATGCTTTGGCGGACGTGCGGAAGGTCGGTCGGATCTTGAAGTTCCGCTTTCTTTTCTCACGGCGGCGCGGACGTGTGCCCGATTTTATGACCTCTTCCCTTCTTCAGTACCCAATATCACCCGTATATCCTCCACCCTAGACTTCTATCACGCCGCCGTCGGATGCTTTCTTCATTCACGAACGGAAACGGCGAATAGGCACCGGTACATTGATCTTTCTTCTCCCAAGTCGCCGTCTATCATATCGGTCATACGGTATGATATTTATGAATACCTTTCTTCCCCGATTTTTCCTTCCTCTCTCTGAACCCCCCCTGTTTGTTTGTATCAACAGTAATTAGGTGTACGCTTTTCTCCTGGGTTTCTGACGACCTAACCTATCCGTATATGACCAGCCTAGATCTTGTGTTTCGTTAACATCTCATTGTATCATACTTGTCGTTCGTCGCTGCTCACAAGCAATTCACACCTTTTCTAACCCATATCTTTGGGACCGAACTTGGAATACTCCAAATGGACGATTGGTGTACCTCACTTAACACCACCTTTCGACCAACGCCAAGCCCAGATGCAAGCCCCATGGTCTTGTTGGATTATGATAGGGTCAAAAGCGTCCGAGTTCCGAATTTACATAAACACATGGATATGTATCCCATCCGAAATTCACCTCGTCGAACAGCCGCCCATCCAACCGTAAATTTTAATTTGATCTTTTTAATCTCCAAGGTCTAGACCCTGCGCCATTGTGCCCTCGAAGAAGGGTGTTCTTCCAAAGGGTCCGCGATCCTCGTGGGCTGTACATCGTGTGAAGGCGGGGCCGCCCCGCTTGAACCACGAGACCCTCGAGATCATGAAAAGAGGCTGTGTGAGTCGTCCTTCTCTTCGGAGTACCCGGTAATCGGGCAAGTGGAGCCTAGATCGTGTGTTTTGTTAACATCTCATTGTATCATACTATTACTTGTCGTTCGTCGCTGCTCACGGGCAATTCACACCTTTTCTAACCCATCTTTTTGAGACCGAACTTGAAATACTCCAAACGAACGATTGGTGTACCTAGCGTTGTGGGCAGAACTATCCCGGGTCAAGTCTGCCAAGTGCCAGGCACAACCGGCAATTGCCAGGTTGGCAAAAGGTGGCAGGCAATAAGTATTGAGCATATTCTCGTGTCATTATCTTGGTCTAGCTTATGTAATGCCAGTCAACGACAGTATGTCCTCGACACTCCAGGACCTTCCTGCTGCAGATCCGTGGTGTGAACGCTCCGCATCGCTGAGGTCTCCGATATTCATACGAGGGCGGATGAGGTTGCGAGTATACATGACGATGGGGCTAGTAAGAGAGCGTTGAGCAGCACGTATCGAGAAACGAGAAAGAGGGATGAATAGACATACCTGAGCGAGAAGTCGACGATCCAGTGCCTACACGTCAAGATTTGTTCGTTATCAGTACGAAGATACGAAGTAGAAGACGGAGAACGAACCAGGGCAGCGTATCACCAGTCAAGACATCCACCATCTCCGTCGACAACCAGGCACCAAGCAAATGTTGGAGGGAAAAAGAGAGAGAGAGCCGAGACGACGTTGAAGGAACAAACGCAGCGTGCAATCCGCAAAAGGTCTATGCAACGCCAAGGGTTGTTAGCTACTAAGGTAGGGGGGAAAAGTTACGGTCAACCTCCGCAGTCCGGCGTGACGGGGGGCGTGGCTGGGGCGTGACAAAACCCTCGAATTTATGAGTCAGGTCACACCTGGTCACGGGCGTCTGAGCTGAATCTATGTACCGGATCTTTTCCCCCCCTACCGTAGCATGAAAGGATTAGAAGACAAAGGGACGAACGTTTCGTAGCGAATCAACAGCCGAGACACGCGTATGAACCGACGACACAAGAAGCAGATGAAAAGCCAAGTCGGGAGAAACAGAAGACGATGAAAAAAGACAGTGAGGAGAACGACGGCACTTGGATGTGCTTGCGCTCGCTCAATCGAAGGAGTAGGTGATTTCATAGAACTCGGCGTAGGGATATTGGACCTTGATCTGCTGGATGGCCCACCACAATGGAGTCCCGTAAGTAACGTGGTTGTGGAAGCCACGAGACATGCCAGAATGGAGCACGGCGAGCCCGTCGCCATCACCAGTGAAGATAAGTGAGCCTGAATCTCCGTGGTCGGAGAAATCGCCCGAGGTCTTACGTCCCTCAGCCTTAGTATAATTGTACACCACGACCTCCCTGGACTCGATCCCGAACTCGTCGCAGGTGTACCCGTCCATACCAGAGTAGCGTCCCAAGGTAAGATTGGTGGTGTTGCCGTATTTTCCAACGATATAGAGCGGTTCACCGTTCTTATCCTCGGTGTCTGGATTGAGGACGCGGCGACGAGGGAGAGCACGAGGGATGGGGAGCTGGAGGTTGGCAGGGATGGTCCTGCCCTTGCGAGTGGCGTCGATAGGCCAGAAAAGATCTTCGAGTCCGCCGGCGGTGAACTTGTTACCTGAAAATCTGTGTGTTAGTAAGCGAGATTGCGAATGAGGGAAGGTGGAAGGGAGGAAGGGAGAAAAAAACGGGAGCGCACCTAAATCTACGACATTCTTCACGAAATTCTTGAGCTTGGTTTCGTCAATAACGAAAGTTGCGATGTCTCGAGTGTAGTTGCGGTCGTCGACTCCAACAGAAATTTTGGGTGCCCAGTCGACGATACCGAACCTTCGCTCGTCACCATTCTGCCAGTCGGCGTTGACTTGGTCGAAGAAGGTCTCCAGAAGGCCGTTGTCTTCATGCCTTTGTTCCAGTTCGGACTTGGTGAGCCGCAGGGCCCTGCTATCCTCCTCAGCCGTGCCAACCTTGGACTCCAAGTCGGCGACCTCTCCTATGAGCTTGATAGCATCACGCAGCCCCGTGCTGACGGCGGTCTTGATCTCGGCCATGGCACGTTGGAGGCGACAATCACCACAAACTAGGATATACTGGGGATTGGTGCCGTCGTATTGGTAGTCTTCGGTGGTAACTTCGCAGGCAACATGCTTGTTCGTGACACCGAGGACCCTGTCGCTGGGCTTCCCGTCCTTCGTCTTCACCTCCTTGAACAAGAGAGTGAGGGTTCCCTGGGCGTCATCTGACTGCCTGGCGATGGGGATACCCAAGCCGGTGTTGAAGGGATGGTTTAGCCCGAAGGTGGGGTGGGTGCGGTTGACGACGCTCATAAGGGCTGGGCCAGCCAGCTTGCTGACCTCTCCCTCATACCACTCGACGACGATACCCGTGATCTGGGAGTCGGTGAAGATTTGAAGAATATCTGGGGTGACGTCGCGAAGAGCTTCAGCTTTGGTGGTGTTGGGGCGGACGGCAATCCAGACAACGTCTGGACCGGTAGTAACGTTGCCATCCGCGACAGTAGTGAAGCGTGCCGTTGTGAGAGCAGAGCACTTGATATCGTTGCTCTTCATCACCGTAAAGATCTGAGGAACGATCTGGTCATCCCAGATGAGGTTGAGAGGGGTACCGAAGATGCCGTTGGCGGTCTTAGAGGGAATTTTGGAGAAACGAGTGCCGGGAGGGGGAATGGGGAAGGGGTTGGTCTCCAGGTCGGAGCGGTACAGAAGCTGAGGAGGGTCTCCAGAGACACCATGATAGTAGAAATGCTTCTCATAGTTAGAGACCAGGTGGGGAGAGACGACGGTGTGTGCGTCCGAGTCGACGCTCAGCGTGGAGTAGGGGGTTTCGGCGTCGCTGAGGGTGGGGGAGGTTGGAAACATAGGAGAGACAGGCGACTGACGCGCATCCTGTTTGGAAGCTGGACCCGTGTGCTGCTTCTTAAAGCAGTTCACCATGAAGACGGTGACGTCTGAGAACAGAAGAGAGAGTGAGTAAGTGGGAATGAAACGAAAGAAGCGATGAGAGGACTCACAGCCAAGCTGAGTGGGGTTGGCCTTGACGGTTTCAACGACCTTGATGACACCCGGGGAAGCAGCTACAAAGTGGATGGACAGTGATGAGTGAGCGTTGGACGTTGCGGAAGGAAAGGGGCTCACCGTCACCCCAAAATCCAAGGGAGGTGAGTTCATCGTCGTTGAGATCGACAATTTCTAAAGGGGTAATGTTCAGCATACTCGTAACGGGAACATAATAAGGCGAAAGACTCACTTCTGCTCATGGTAGAGATTTGTAGAGCCAATGGTTGCTAGACGAGAAGTGGTAGTACGAAAAACGCATGTAACTCGTCGATAGGGGATGATGCATGAGTCCCCGCTTCCGAAGGGAGGAGGGGTTCGTTTGAGACGAAACGGCCGCGACTCCCAGCCAAAGACCGGCACCGGTGCGGGCCGACCGACCCGGTAGACATGTGATTACGATCACAACAATATGACCGACCGGGACTTCCCTCTCGTCCGAGAGT
>Ga0307514_10000983_pt1 | contig 42321 bp, 33 predicted proteins | sample 16_EM_MG_FD_203088 | JGI IMG/M metagenome (GOLD analysis project Ga0307514, IMG submission 203088) | Populus trichocarpa ectomycorrhiza microbial communities from riparian zone in the Pacific Northwest, United States - 16_EM | ecosystem: Host-associated > Plants > Roots > Unclassified | place...
ACTGACGGACGACCACCGACACCGATGGTGTGCTGACGCCGCCGAACTCGTTTCAATCCACGCCCGTCATCACTGACGGACGACCCGCGCAAGCTCGCCAATGATGATGAGTATGTCAAGTTTCAATCCACGCCCGTCATCACTGACGGACGACCGAGCTGGTGTACATGATCAGCAACGGAACCTATTGGTTTCAATCCACGCCCGTCATCACTGACGGACGACCGGCGACGGCGTGCTCCCAACCGCTGGCCGCGGTGTTTCAATCCACGCCCGTCATCACTGACGGACGACCTGGATGACGCTCATGCCGCGCAGGCCATTGAAGCCGTTTCAATCCACGCCCGTCATCACTGACGGACGACCGGCAAGAGCTGCTGATCGCCGAATGGGGTGTGACCGTTTCAATCCACGCCCGTCATCACTGACGGACGACCGTGCTGGCTGCATGCGTCTGCCGCATTGCCATCATGTTTCAATCCACGCCCGTCATCACTGACGGACGACCTGTGCTCATGGAGTGGGTCCTGTCAAGGGTGAGGTGTTTCAATCCACGCCCGTCATCACTGACGGACGACCGGCCTACTTCCGCCTCAACCAGGTCACCGCCAAAGTTTCAATCCACGCCCGTCATCACTGACGGACGACCTGGCCCGGCACGCCCCGAGATGTTTCATGCGCATTGTTTCAATCCACGCCCGTCATCACTGACGGACGACCGCACGCCATGAATAGAGTAAACACCCCATCCATCCGTTTCAATCCACGCCCGTCATCACTGACGGACGACCCCTCACAAATAGATTGCAACACGCAGGAATTATGTGTTTCAATCCACGCCCGTCATCACTGACGGACGACCCGTGATCGCGGGCCGGGTGTCGGACGAACAGCACGTTTCAATCCACGCCCGTCATCACTGACGGACGACCGCAATTCTGCCGGCGTGTATTCAACTTGGGTCGGTTTCAATCCACGCCCGTCATCACTGACGGACGACCTCGGTACACCAAATGCGCGTAACCTTGATGACCTGTTTCAATCCACGCCCGTCATCACTGACGGACGACCCGCCGATGGTTAATTTCGTGCCACCCGTTCCGTCGGTTTCAATCCACGCCCGTCATCACTGACGGACGACCTGGGCAAGTACCTGCGCGTGCGTGACGCACACCTGTTTCAATCCACGCCCGTCATCACTGACGGACGACCCGAAGGTGCATTGGTCATATAAGCTTTTTATCGAGTTTCAATCCACGCCCGTCATCACTGACGGACGACCCTCAATACGCCCATTGCCTTGCCATCAGGCTACAAGTTTCAATCCACGCCCGTCATCACTGACGGACGACCATGAGTTGGCCGAGGTGGGTCATGCGGCCTCGGCGTTTCAATCCACGCCCGTCATCACTGACGGACGACCCTTGTCCATCGGTAAGGCGGCAAAGGCCAGCGCTGTTTCAATCCACGCCCGTCATCACTGACGGACGACCGTGGCCTCGAAACGCTCCACCACCACGGTGTAGTTGTTTCAATCCACGCCCGTCATCACTGACGGACGACCTACCCACCGGCACCACCGCCTGCTGGGTGGTGGTGTTTCAATCCACGCCCGTCATCACTGACGGACGACCCTGGCTTGCTCGCTCGTACTACAAGCTCCCACCAGTTTCAATCCACGCCCGTCATCACTGACGGACGACCAGCAGAGCGACAGACGCGTCATCTTCATGGAGTTGTTTCAATCCACGCCCGTCATCACTGACGGACGACCCCGACCCCCATAAGCCTCAAAGTTGGCCAAGATTGTTTCAATCCACGCCCGTCATCACTGACGGACGACCCATACGGGGCCATTTCAGGCGCATCGTCATCATGTTTCAATCCACGCCCGTCATCACTGACGGACGACCTCTTCGCACCCAAAGCATTGTCGACACTCGCATTTTCTGCAGTTGCCCGCGAACCTCTTCAAAATCGAAGGATCGATCAACGTGAACCCAATTAGAAAAGTGAATAGTCGAAATGAATCAATGGCTTGCGTCGAGCGCGAACCCTCATAGCCATTGGTGGTCACTTCGGGTTCGCGCAAATAGCATAACGCATGCGGCGCACATGCCCGCATGCTTGCCACTGGCGAAGATGGTTAAAGAACCAAGGGACCGTCGAAATCCACGGCTTTGAATGCCCCGTGCTCCAGGACTTCGAAGCCGCGGGTCTGAGGGATGCGGTAGAGCCTAAGGCAATCGACGCGGGGATCGATCTCAGCCGTCAACTCACGCTCTAACGATTCGAATTGCGCCAGATCCACCTGGCATTCGAACACTGACTTCTGAACACGTTGACCGGTGCTCTCACACACTTTGGCGACCCGGCGCAAGCGGCGGCGGCCGGCCTTGGTCTCTGTATTGACGTCGTAACACACCAGTACCAGCATCAACGACACCTCACTTTACGACAAAGGGGATGTAAGGCGTTGCGTCGTCGCGCACAGCGCGAGCCAACAAGCGCGCTTGCACCATCGGCACCAATCCCAAAGGAATCGTCTGCGCGAGGAGCGAATGATTGAGCTCATCGCGTTTACGCTCCTGGTAGGCAACCACAACCGCTTTACGGGCATCTGGTTCCAGTGACACGCCGCCGCCTTCACGCATCGCGAAATCGCCCGCACCCAATTGGCCGCGGTTGATCAGGGTCAGCGCCAGACGATCCGCCCAGGCACGAAACTCCTCCATCAAATCCAATGCCAGTGCCGCACGACCAGGACGCAAGGCGTGCAGAAAACCGACTTGCGGGTCCAGGCCGGCCGCTTCCAACGCGGAGCGGCAGTCGTTCATCCACATGGCGTAAAGAAAAGACAACAGTGCGTTGAAACGATCCCGCGGCGGGCGGCGGCTACGTCCGTCCATCTCAAACAACTCGCGCAAATCCGGACGCACCAGCAGATTGAGTCCGCTGAAATACTGCCGCGCGGCCTCACCTTCCAGGCCGCGAAGCTGGTCCAGATCGGCGGCGCCTGGCAAAGCACGCAAGCTGGCTGCCAGATTGTCGGCCACGCGAGTCAGAGCAACGGCTTCCGCCTCGACCTTCGCCTCGCGCGCACCCCGCTGGAGCACCTGCCGAGTGTTTTTGATTTTTCCAGCAACACAAGCACGGGCCATATCCAGCGTAAAAACCGGGTCGGCCACCCTCCTGAACTGCGCCTGCCGCAACAGCACATTGCCGGTCACACCGCCCTCCAGCCTAGCTTTGAAGCGCCCGCTGTCGTTTAACAAAACCAGCGCAATGCCGTCGTCCGCCAGCCGGTGCATCAATGGCGCAGACAGATGGATATGGCCAAAACACACCACCGCCGTCAGATGATGAAGGGGCACGCGCAACCGGGTTTCGCGCTCAACCTCCACGCGCAGGGTGTCGTTGTCCAGACGCAGATAGGTTTCCGGCGTGGTCACATACAAAGTATTGAGCAATTGCATAGGCAGCAAGACCCTTGGTTAAGCGTCAGGATCAAACAGCGTCGCGCGCGCTGCCAAGAAATCAGTACGCGCAGCCTGAGGTTGGCATCGCTCCAGCAAAGAGCAGGCTTTACAGCGCTGTGCTGCCTGCGCTGGCGCCAAGGGCGCCGGAAGCTTGCCGCTGGTCAACATCTGGCGAATGGCTTCGGCCGTCTGTACGACTTGCGTCCGCAAAGCCTCCGTGATGGGAACGACACGACGGCGCTTTGAGCTGGCGTAATAGATCGCCCCCTCCTTCACCGCCTTGCCCATCATCGACTCCAAACACATGGCCTGCCCCGCAAGTTGCAAGTCATCACAAGCAGCAATGTCGGCCGCCTTGTGACGGCTGCCATGCTTGTACTCCACGGGATAAGGAACCCCGCCCGCGCCAAACTCCACCACGTCCGACTTGCCCACAAGCCCCAGCTCGTCGTGCCAAAGCGGCAATGCACGCTCCATCCTCACACCCTTGGCGGTTTCCACACCGGGCTGGTCCACCTTGGCATGCACGGCCTGGCCGCGCAGGGTGTGCACGTTGTCGTCGAACACCTGCTCCAGATGGATCAGGCCGCACTGGCGCGGGCAGTAGTGCCAGTGCTGCAGGGCTGACAAGGGAATTTGCTCTGAGTCGACTGTCATGTGGATTTCAGCCTGAATCGGATGTTGCAGTGGCTCAGGTCTTACGACGTGACGTCACAGCCTTTTCGTAGAAAGTTTGCGCATCTCACACAACATGCGGTGTCCATCACATGCCAGCAAATCAAAAACCCTGAATTATTTCGCCCTCAAGGCCTTCCAGCTTACCAACAACGACTGCCCCATCACCACTTACCGTCAATGACCGATGCACCTTCGCAGACGAGTATTGACCTGCCTTGCTGGTATGCGCCCACCAGACAACAGCGACGACCTCCATACTCCCAGCTGGTCGCGCTGCGGATTCATCGTTCTCAAACAAACGGGGAAGTACCCGTTTTATAGCTTCTGCATCCTCGTCACTAAACTTTGTCTTCTCCGCCAATTGAGGGTTCATACTTCCAAAGAAAACATAAACACCCTTGTCCACACGATGCTTCATCCCCATAGTGTCGGAACTTCTTTTTCCATCCTTGGTATCTTCGCCGCTCACGCTCTTGGTTATTTGGATGCTGACGATATCGATAGGTTCGACACTGAAAGCAGATTGGATGGTAACTGGACCACGTATGCCAATGGATACCCCAGTGTCCCCCTCCTCGTCGCTACCATCTTCTTTTTTCTTGGCTGCTTTCTTATTACTCTTTAAGGCAAAGAGCTGGCCAAATGCACGAACATCCAGCCATTTTTTGCACGCCAGATCTGTGGTCTTTTCTGATCCAAGTTCCTTACCTAACCCCGCTTCAGCCCGTGCTCGCAGACTCTTGGCATCATCCACCTTACGGTCATCAGATTGGACAAAGATCATGTTGCCGTCGCTTTCATCTCGTCCGTCGTTCACCCATCGCTCGATCAAGCGATCTCTAATTTTTCGCTTGATCGATACATCACTCATTTCGCCGAAATTTGAATAGTCGGTCCGTGGGCGATTGCCATTCAACGGGTCACCATTTGGGTTGGCATTTTTGACGCGGAGGACGACAGCGAAATCAATCTTTTTCTGCAAAGTAGTCATGTTGGGTTCCTTGATGAGTTTATTCGGTGAGCAAGTCTTCAACTGGGGTAGCATTATCCTTTTTTGGTGGATTTATAATTTTCCGTTGGCAGTGATAGCCGAGCAGGAATTCACCGGAAAGCTTGCTATCGTCGAGAAAATCGTTACCACAGAAGTTGGAAATAATTTCATCTAGAAGTTTGTCCATCTCGTACATGAAACCTGGTCGTTTTACTCGCATACGAGAGATGTAAGGCTTCAATCCAGGTTCAATAATTCGCCAAGTACTTGCAGGACGGTCAGCGAACCGTTGCATCAGTTTCGCGGCAGCGGTGTCGCGCTTCTCCCCCGCAACATAGAGGGCACGGCTTTCAATATGCTCGGCAATAGCCAGCAGGCGGCCATAGAGGTAATCCCGGCTATGCCGATCAGTTTCCAGTGACATTTGGTACTCCTTATTTTTGAAAGCTCCTTTGAACAGGGAGCAGGCAATGCCCAGGGTTTTTTCCCATTCCCAATGACTGAGCGCGACGCGATTGCAAGCTCTTCTCACCGTGGATTCGACAAGATCACGTGGCAGTGGCTGTCCATCGACGACGCATGGCAGCAGTCGCTCAACTGTCGATTTCTTAAGCTTGTCATCCAATCGACGACCAAACGCCGCTTCGGCGATGTCGCGCGGTGCCGGTACCCCGACGAAGTTCAGTTCTCTACCAAAATTTTGCGGCCAGGCGCACGCAAAGTGCCAGGCCTCGATCCGCTGAAGAAACTCAGAACCTGTCAGTTCGCGGTAGTACGTGATGGCCATTCGCCCCGGTGTTGCCGAGTCCAGGCCCATGACAACGATGTCATCCGTCGGCCCTAGCTTCGCACGGTAGCCGGCCATGGCGAGATTCAAACGCTTGGCGAAGGCCTGCCCGACATCGCCATCAAGGGATAACTCAGGTGTGACGGGCAACTCTTCGATGGTTTCGCCAGCAAGCATCAAGGTCAGCGAGTTACCGAAAGGATCTGGAATGGGCGTGCCCGCAACCGCCCAACTCACGATGACCTGATCGTCATTTCGGTAGGATTGGAGCTGGATTAGCCAGCGCAGGGCATTGTGGGCTTTTTGAGTGACTTCGTAACCCACACCGCACGCCTGCAAACCTGTGTCGTCGGTAAAACGCCCCCGAAATGTGTAGCCCGAACTGTCGTTGGCGCTGATGAGCTTGGCACCATCGCCAGAATGGCGGATACGCTTAGGGTGGCTCAGCGCCAAACTTGCCTGCGTCTCGCCAGTCACCATGCAAACGCCGACGGTCTCCTTAGTGCTCCCATCGAATTTTGCCCAGGCTTCCTGTAAGGAGGCATCTTCCCAAACTGCTGTACAGGGATTGCCTGTCTCCTGGATATGCCAGCGAATGAATGCATCGCCTTGATCTCGCTCGCCAGATTTCGCTGTGAGCACCTTGAATAGCTCGGGGACTGGCGTGTCACCAGCCCAGCGCGTCAATAAACTCCCGTTCGGTCCAACATGAAGAACCTGCTCTCGCGTCAGATCGGCGACCAGTTTCCTTTTGCGAATGTAGGTCAGTACAGCTTGAGCCTTGGCGTGCTTGTATGGCGAATTGCACCACTCCGTCAACTGCGCTTCGTACTCCTTGTAGAAAGATGGTTTGCCGCCGCCCGCCTCCGGGTAATCTGCCGCGCAGTATTGAACCTTGTCACACAGGGGATGTGGTGGTGGAGTTCTACCCGTTCGCCCTGCGGACTGTTCGGTCGCCGGGATCACGGTTTCTAGTTTTCCAATTGCCCGGGCTGATTTGAAATTGCCTTGGGCATCAAGAGTGATTTCTACATGTGCTTGCTGGATTGAATGGCTAACGGGAAGCAACGTGCCAGTGCCGGATGGCTCTTGGCCTTTGCACCGTTCATAGGTTTCATACAGCTTCTGTACCCAACTCATACTACCTCCCCAAAGTCGGAGGCTTCCTGCGTCACATCGCGCAGCGTGCCTTTGCCGAATTTTTTTTGGGTCATTGGCCGGACAAATTTACGAATTACGCAGTCTTCCGGACGAACGAATTTAATGCAACCATCCACCATAACTGGCTTCCAGAGCCGGGCTTGCAGGCTGTTCTCGCCTGTTTCGTCGGGATAATCAAAGCCGTGGAACATAAGCCCATACGCCAATTCCCCTGCATCGTCGTAATGGCCAGATCCCGAACCATATGCGCAGGGTTCGACATAGCCTTGGCAATCGCGCGTACCTAGAAAGATGTCCTGCCGCCCACCTCGTTCCAGCATACGCGCGGCGATTGTGCGGTGCTTGCCTTCCACTCGGTCTTCTTCAAGTTCAGGGCGATGCATGTTCCATTCGAAATGCGCGCGTACCTGGTACACAACATCAGACAAAAAAGTGTAGATAGCCAAGGTGTTTCCACCACCGAACTCCAAGGGTTTAGTACCTTTGGTCTGCGTACGGATCGACTTCATTACCCTTACCTCATCAATCACCCAAGTGAAGGTTGGTTTCCAGTAAATGGATTTAACAATACCTTTCAGGGCTTCATAAGTAGGGATGTGGTACGAGCACTTTTCGCCACCAATCCTTGTCAGCGGATCAGTGAACAGAGCGTAACGCGCCCAAACCTTGAACTCGATGCTATTGCGTTGCGACATAGAGAACTTCCATATTTCCTTCCGGGGTTTCAGACAGGCCGAATTTCGGGCTGTAGTAGCGCGAATCTGTCAGATAAAGAATACCTGTGCTTTCTCTTATTTCCCGTACGACACCTGCTTTGGAGAGTTTTTCAAGCGCGTTCGGGAATACGTTGACGCTGAATTGTTGCGCCCGACGTAGCAGATCAAATTCCTTGTCAGGTAGGTAGGCTCCGCATAAGTCATTGATGAGTTCTTTGCCATCGTTACCGTAAGGAACAATAACGCCCCGCGTCGGAGCATCGATCGCTTTGAACGCCTTGGCAGCCGTCATAAAAGACTGCCGCAAGTAGATGGCCGGCGCTTGACGCGTAGTTCGCTTGTAGTCGCCAACTGCAATGGTGTTGTCGGAGAGCAGGTTAAGCAGGGTGTCATCATGGCCGATTTGTTCGGCTGAAATCGGATAGCTCATTTCATTTGCGCGAGCAAAAAAATAGTTTGTGTAATACCAAGCCATCGCTTCCAGGCCAATGCAGTTATGACCAAATTTTTCAGGATTGGCTTCATAGTCGTCTAACACACGCTCTGCCTTGCTTCGACCAATCTGGATGTCAGGCAACATATCCAGGTTCTCGTCCTCCGCCCGCGGGTTGAGCACATGAACCAAGCCTTGCTTCGCGCGGCCATTGCGGTTACAGCGCCCAGCAGCCTGTGCAATGGAATCAAGTCCTGCTGTAAAACGAATGACCGAACCAAAATCGACATCGACACCTGCCTCGATCAATTGTGTACTGATGCAAAGTGTTGGAACAGGTGGAACTTGATCTAGCCGTGCTCGTACCTCGCCCAGAATTGACTTTCGGTGTGCAGGGCACATGTTCGTGCTCAGATGAAAAACTTTGACCTTACCTTTTTCCTCGCACAATTGATAGATTTTCTCCGCCGCCTTTTTCGTGTTGACGATGACCAGGCAGCTACCTGAGGAATCGATATTTTCGAATGCCAATGCTGCAATTTCGTCCTGCGACCAGCCGCCAGGTTTACGGCGATTAACGACTTCGACGCGCTTCAGTTCCTCAAAAAGTTGCCTTACATTCGGCATGAGTTCGTTGTCCTGTGGGATACGAATTGCACCTTTGCGCGCATCTACCTGATCCAGCAATGGCTGGGTGGCGGTACAAAGTACCACTGTGCTGCCGCAGAAATCGGCCAAGTAGTTCATGGCATTGTTGAACAGATGAACACAATTGACAGGCAGGCTCTGAATTTCGTCGAAAACCAACACCGAATTTGCGAGTTGATGCATCCGCCGTGCACCGCGCGTGCCCGCACCGAATAGAGTTTCCAGCAGTTGCACGGAGGTGGTATAGATGACCGGCGCATCCCAGTTTTCCGAGAGGATTTTGCTGCGCCAGCTTTGATCTTCTGGCGTCAGGTTGGAATGATGTTCAAGCACCACACTGCCCACCTCTACACCTTCAGGCTCAAGAATCTGCCGGACGACTTGAGCGTTCTGATCGATGATGGACGTGAACGGAATGACATACACAATCCTATCCATGCCGTGTTGGAGAGCATGGTGCAGCGCGAACCGCAGGCTCGCCAGCGTCTTGCCGCCACCAGTTGGAACAGTGAGGGTGAAAATGCCTTCTTCCCGGGCTGCGCCTTCCAGGCAATGGCGTGAAATATTCTGTCTTAGAGCATCAATTGGGTGACGCGGCGTGAACGCGCTCAGATGCGTTTCCAGACGATGAATCAAAACGCCCCAGGCTTCATAATTGCCACGTAGTCGCCGCCGCGCTCGTCCGGGGTGTTCAAAATCGGCAGTGTCGATACGGTCGGCATCGATAAGACAGCTGAAAAGGGAGCGAACAAGCAGGCCGATTTGCTGTTGAAAAATCGGACTTTGCGAATCCCTGTTGGGAGTTTTGCCAAGAATTTTTATTATCCAGTCTTGAAACGACTTCGTCGTCTCCTGCTGCATCAGCAAGCCTCGCGCGGTTTCGAGAAGCTCTTTGTCCGCCTTCCCAAGCACTTCGCGAAGATTGGTTTTTTCACTGGACTTGTTCATCCGCTTTGTGAATAGATCTTCCGCCGGCTTGTTCACGGATTGCACAAGACAGTCGATCAAACCAGAGTGATGTGATGCGACGCACAAGGCCAAAATCTGCCCAGAGATTTGTGCCAAATCGCCCTGCGGCGCCAACTCCAGCCAAATCCACTGCGCCCCGCTGGTAGAGTGGTCAATTTTCCCTTTCAGGCCGACAGCATCAACAAACTCCTCATCTTCATCCTGATTCAGCAAACCGGTGGCGGATTGAATGTATGCCTGAAAGGCCGCGCTGTACTTGCCCAAGTCGTGGAGCAGACCAATGAGTGCTCCGTGGGTAAACAAGCCAAACTTCTCAGCCAGCTCCGAAGCAAGCTGACTGACGTTCCAAAGATGCGATTCGAGCGACTGTATTCTTCCGTTGCTACACACATGCGCCACAAATACTGGTCTGTCTGATCGAACGAGTGCTTCTTCCATAATTTTTTCTTTCTGAAGTCTTTGGCCGATGATGGTCGGGCACAAAACCGTCGAAGCTGAAGACATCTTCCGGCGAGCGGGTCTCCTCCTCAGCCGGTTCTGTCTTGCTGCCTGGCTCATTCGAGCGCCCTTGCGAACCTGCATACCGATCCGACAACCCAGCTTGCGAACGCCGTTGCCATCCGGGCGACACTGCGCAGATGCTCTTCCAATAAATGTCCACCGCTATGGGCGAGAGGCTGGTCCATGGTGCGCGAATTCCTGCTGATGTGGTCGTTCGACAAGCTTATGGCTGCCTCAGGCCCACCAGATGAGCTACTCCAAAATTTCTTATCCATACTTCGCATGAAGCGCTGCAACTTCCTGTCGTACAACATCCCGCAGACCCGCCGGCGCAACAACCTCACAATGCGCACCGTGTTTAAGGATGTCCATCAGCAGTTCCCGGTGGTCCGCATAGGGCACTCGCAATTCATAACCACCATCAGGCAACCACGCCCCGTGCTGTTGCGGATGCCATTGCTCGTGGGCTGTCCAGCGCGCACGTTCCATGCTGAAACGGAGTTGCGCCCATTGCACTTCGACCCCTGAAAAGATACCGTAGCCGGCGGAGAACTGCTCATCGAGTTGGACATCGGAGATTTCGGCCGCGACTTCATCCATCACCGAGGCCTGGGTGATCGCATCCAGGGAAAAATTGCGGAGTTCGTCGCGAAGATGGCACCACGCGTCCAGATACCAATTGCTGCGGTAATGCACCAGCCGCAATGGTGAAACCTCACGGCGACTGGTTTGACCGGTGCCGCGTGCGGCATAGGTCAATTTCAAACGCTTGCGTTGCGCCAGCGCGGAACCCACCCGTTCGAAGTGCACTGGCGGAACAGCACGCTGCGCCAAACCGATGATGCGCACGCGCCGCCTCAGTTCGCTGCTCGCCGTATCGGCACTGGACAACAGTGCATTCAGGCGCTCGGTCAAAGGTTCGATATGCGACCGGAGCAGGGCTCCGCTGTCCAGGTTTTCAAGCAGATGAAGTACCGTCAACAACGCATGAATCTCAGAGGCGCTGAACCAGAGACCTGGCAATGCATGCGAACCCTGGTCGATACCCGCAGGTTCTTCGAATCGGTAGCCTCGAATCGTGCGATCCCAGACGATGGGTGCGTGCATCCGGTTGCGCAGATAGTCAAGGTCACGCTTGAGGGTGGAACGAGAAACCTCCAGGACCGCCAGCAACTCGGCAAAGCCGATTGATTTTCTTCGCCGCAGCAAGGTTTCTATCTTGTAGAACCGCTCTGTTTGATCCATCGATCCTCCATTGAAACTCCTCTCGACACGCCCGTTGCAGCTTACCTATCAACCATGACTTGAAGAGACGTGAATAATTCCATGCAAACCACAACGATCCATTTTTTAAAAGCAACAAAAATCCATGGCCGAACCCCTCATCACCCAATACGGCCCCGACGTCCCCCAGGCCATCGCCCGCATGGTCTCCGCGGTGCATCCACGCTTTCCCGTCGACGCTTTCCTGCATGACGCCCTCACCGGCTACGACGCGCTGGCGCTGATGCCGCGTGGCAAACACATCGCGCGTGCACTGCACCGGCATCTGCCGCAGGACTATGCGACGGCGCTGCGCATCCTGCTCGGTTCGCTCGACCAGCCGCATGGGCGGGTGCCGGGGCTGTCGCTGGCCTCGTTTCTGTATCTGCCGCACACGGTGTTCGTCGCTGAATTCGGGCTCGATCACTTCGAGCCGTCGATGCAAGCGCAGCATGTATTGACGCAATACTTCACCGCCGAATTCAGCATCCGCCCTTTCCTGCAGCGGCACCCAGAGGCCACGCTCGCGCGGCTGGCCGAGTGGACGCGCGACCCGAGCGAACATGTGCGGCGGCTGGTGTCCGAGGGCACGCGGCCGCGGCTGCCCTGGGCCTCGCGCCTGCCGGCGTTCCAGCGCGATCCGGCGCCGGTGCTGGCGCTGCTGGACCGGCTGAAGGACGATGAGGCGCTGTATGTACGGCGCTCGGTGGCCAACAACCTGAACGATATCGGCAAGGACCACCCGGACCTGCTGGCGCAGACGGCGCAAAGCTGGCTGCGCGATGCGACGCCCGAGCGCCGCTGGACCGTGCAGCACGCGCTGCGCTCGGCGCTGAAGCGCGGTGAGCCGGGCGCTCTGGCGGCGCTGGGCTTTGGCGCTTCGGCCGAAGTGCGCATCGGCGCATCAAGCGTGACGCCGCAGCGCGCGGTCATCGGCGGTGCGTTGAACATCGCCTTCGACGTCACCAACACCACGGCCCGGCCGCAGCGCGTTCTGGTCGATTTCGCGGTGCACTATGTGAAGGCCAATGGGCAAAGCCGCGCCAAGGTGTTCAAGCTGAAGACGCTGGACCTGGCCCCGCATGAAACCCAGCGCGTGGGCAAGCGCATTTCGCTGGCGGAGATGACAACACGCAAGCACTACCCGGGGCTGCACCGGGTGGAAGCGGTGCTGAACGGGCGGTCGGAGGCGCTGGGGAGTTTTACGCTGGCGGCATCGGCCTGAACACAGGCGCGAGGCGCGTCATCAGCTCAGTTTGAAGTGGCTGATCACCTGCGCGAGCTGCGCGGCCTGCTGCTTCAGGCTGTCCGCGGCTGCGCTGCTTTCTTCGACCAGCGCGGCGTTTTGCTGCGTGACCTGGTCGAGCTGGGCCACGGCCTGGCCGATCTGGCTGATGCCGCTGGTCTGCTCGGCGCTGGAGGCGCTGATCTCGTTGATAAGCACGCTCACCCGCTGCACCTGGGCCACGATGTCCTGCATCGACTTGCCGGCGTCGGCCACCAGCGCGGTGCCAGACTCGACATTGCCCACGCTTTCGCCGATCAGGGTCTTGATCTGCTTGGCCGCCTCGGCGCTACGCTGCGCCAGGCCGCGCACCTCGCTGGCCACCACCGCGAAGCCACGGCCCTGCTCGCCGGCACGGGCCGCTTCCACCGCGGCATTGAGCGCGAGGATGTTGGTCTGGAAGGCGATGCCGTCGATCACGCCGATGATGTCGGCGATCTTGCGCGCGCTGGCGGTGATGTCGTCCATGGTGCTGACGACCCGGCCCACCACCACCCCGCCCTGCTCGGCCGCCTTGGACGCGCTGGCCGCCATCTGGCTGGCCTGCTGCGCGGTTTCGGCGTTTTGCCGCACGGTGGCGGTGAGCTCTTCCATCGACGCGGCCGTCTGCTCCAGGTTGGACGCCTGCGCCTCGGTGCGCTGGCTCAGGTCGGCGCTGCCCATGGCGATCTCGGACGATCCGGTGGCGATGCTTTGGCCGCTGTCGCGCACGGTGCGCACCAGCTGCACCAGGTTGTCGTTCATGCCCTTGAGCGAGGCCAGCAGTTCGGCGGTTTCACCGGTGCCGGTGACGTCGATGCGCGAGCCCAGATCGCCCGAGGCCACCTTGCGGGTGACGTGCAGGGCGCGGTCCAGCGGGCCGGTGATGCTGCGGCCGATGAGGGTGCCGATGAGCAGCAGCAGCACCGCCGACACCACCGCGGCCGCCAGCATGATCAGGCGGGCCGTGCCGGCGCTGGCCACGCTTTCGGTTTCGGTGGCCAGCACCTTGGCCTCGATCAGTTCGCCCAGCGCCTCCATCTCGTCTTCCAGGCTCTTGAAGGCCGCGCTGAAGACGACAAACTGGGTCTCGGCCGCGGCCAGGTCGCTGAATGCCAGTTGCGACACCTGCCCGGCCTTGGCCACATAGTCGTCGATGGTGGGCCGCACCTTGGTCAGGGCGGCATCCACTTCGGGGGCGAGCGACATGGCGCGCAAGGCTTCCATGGAGGCTCGGAACTGTTTTACATGCTCGTCGAGGTCGGCCTGGACCGACGCCTGCTCGGCGCTTGCCTTGCGGCTGCCGGCCAGCAGCGCGTGCAAGACATCGGCGCGCAGCGCGTCGTGCATCATGTCCGCTTCCATCTGGCTCTTGAGCGCCGAACTGGTGGCGGTAATGCCGTGCGCGGCGTCGGCCAGCCGCACCACGGCCGCATAACCGATGCCGCCCACGGCCAGCACGAAGACCAGCCCCAGCAGGCTGAAGACAAGCATCTTGTGGCGGATGGTGAGGTTCAGCTGCATGGATTGGCTCCCGGTCGGGGTGGTGGCGCAGCCGGGCGATGGCCGCGCAAAACGGTTGACGAGCAGAACCACTCTACACGCAATGCCCCGTCGCGGACAGGCACTGTTGGCTTCCCGCCCTGATGGAAATCCCGAAGGTGCCGCGCCGCGCGCACGGCTCATTCGGTCAATTCATTCGGTTTGGGCGCCGGCCTGGAACCACTGGCCGATCAGGGCGCGCTCGGCATCGGTGATGTTGGTGGCGTTGCCCATGGGCATGATCCTGGTGACCACGGCCTGCTGGTACACCGCCTGGGCGTGCAGCTTCACACTGGCCGGTGAATCCAGCCGCACGTTCTTCATCTGCATCTGCGCGCCATGGCACAGGTAGCAGCGCTGCTCCAGCACCTTCTGCACTTCGGCATAACCGGGGCCGGCCGTAGCCGCGGCGGCCGCCGGGCCAGCCGTGCTTGGTGCGGCGGCCACCACCGCGGGCTGCGGCGCGGGCTTCATCCACACCACCGCGCCGGCGATCGCCACCAGCCCGACGAGCGCGTAGCCGATGGGGTTGCGGTTGCGGCCCAGCTTCCAGCCGTGGCGCATCACGAAGAACTGGCGGATGGCCGCACCGGCGAACATCATCACGATCAGCACCAGCCAGTTCCTTGGGTGGCTGTAGGTGAAGCTGTAGTGGTTGCTCAGCATGGCGAACAACACCGGCAGCGTGAAATAGGTGTTGTGCACGCTGCGCTGCTTGCCGCGCTGGCCGTGCACCGGGTCGACCGGCGTGCCGGCCTCGATGGAGGCGATGATCTTGCGCTGGCCGGGGATGATCCAGAAGAACACGTTGGCGCTCATGCTGGTGGCAATCATCGCGCCCACCAGCAAGAAGGCCGCGCGCCCGGCAAACCAGTGGCAGGCCAGCCAGGCGGCCACACACACCAGCACACCGACCAGTGCGCCGACGATGGCGTCGCCGTTCTTGCGTTTGCCAAAGAGCTGGCAGATGCCGTCGTACAGCATCCAGAACACCACCAGGAAGGACAGCGCCACGCCGATGGCCGCGCCGGGCGACCAGTTCATCAGCGAGCGGTCGATCAGGTAGACACTGGCGTTCCACAGGTAAGACACCGTGAACAGGCTGAAGCCGGTGATCCAGGTGGTGTAGCTTTCCCAGTAGAACCAGTGCAGATGGCCGGGCAGCTTGGGCGGCGCGCCGGCGAACTTGACGGGGTGGTAGAAGCCCCCGCCGTGCACGGCCCAGAGCTCGCCGCTCACGCCCTGGCGCTTCAGGTCATCGTCTTCTGGCGGCGTGAGGCTGCTGTCCAGAAAAACGAAATAGAACGACGAGCCCACCCAGGCGATCGCGGTGATGACGTGGACCCAACGCAGCAGCAGGTTGGCCCAGTCGAGGTAATAACTTTCCATATCTCAACCTTTTGGGTGCCTGCGCGCCCGCCCCCCGAAGGACGTGTTGCGCCGCGGCACCTTTGTGATGTCCAAACTGCTCACCACCGCGGGCGCTCTGAGCAGGAAATCGGTCGCGAACAAAAACCCATGAAGAGCCTTGCGCCGCTGCGGCCTGTTATTTCAATTGTAAGAAGAGAAACAAGTCAGTTCTCTCCCTCCCCATCTTCAAACGCTCCTCAATCCGGGATTTGCAATAACTGTGCCGCCACCGCCACGGCGATCACCTCCGGTTCCTTGCCATGGATGCCGGGCACACCGATCGGGCAGGTCACATGGGCCAGCTCCGCATCGCTGAAGCCGCGCTGGCGCAGCCGGCCCTGGAAGGCGGCCCACTTGGTGCGGCTGCCGATCAGGCCGATGTAGGGCAGGTCGGCCCGCTCGCGCTGGCGCCGCAGGCAGGCGGCCACGATGTCCAGGTCTTCCGCATGGCTGAAGCTCATGATCAGCACCAGCGTGCCAGCGGCCAGGCCGGGCACTGCGGCCTGCACCGGGTCGGAGGTTTCGCAGTCGACCTGGCCGGGCACGGCGTCGGGAAAGATGCCGTCGCGGCTGTCGATCCAGGTCAGGCCGAAAGGCAGCGGCGCCAGCACCTGGGCCAGGGCACTGCCCACGTGCCCACCGCCAAACAGCGCCACCGGCCGCATCGGCCGCAGCAGCCGCGCATGTAGCCGCGGCGCATCGGCCGCGCCCACCGCCTCGAAGCGCAGCTGCACCACCCCGCCGCAGCATTGCCCCAGGCTGGGGCCCAGGGCATAACGCTTCACGTCGCCGGGGAGTGATGGTGATGACGATGGTGACGATGACGGCACCGTGCCGGCCAGCCGGGCGCGCGCCTCGGCGATGGCGTCGAATTCGAGATGCCCGCCACCGATCGTGCCCACCAGCGCGTCGGCGAACACAGCCATCCAGGTGCCGGCGCCGCGCGGCACCGAGCCTTGGGTAGACTCCACGCTGACCAGCACGGCCGGGCCACCTTCCGGACTGGCCAGGCGGTGCAGGAAAATCTCGATCACGCTCACAACAAGAAACCTTTGCCTCGGTGGCGCAACATCGCGCCCCCGTTTTGTAAGGCAAAGTATGCCTTGTACTATTTCAGATCCAACATGGAGGCCATCCGGCCAGCCACATGCCAAAGACTCCCGACACGCTATTCAACTGGAAAATCCGCGGCTGGGCACCTCGCAGCCTGAGCCTGGGCTTCACCGCCGGCGCGGCGGCCATCCTCGCCGGCTGCTCTGGCGCCCCAAGCCCCGCACCCGAGCGCACCGCGCCGCAAACCGTGCCGAGCGCGCCAAGCCCGTCAAGTCCGTCATCGCAGGCGCCCTTGTCCGTGCCCGTGGCACCGCGCGTGTCCACCGCCGCCAACCCGCGCGACTACCGGCGCGACGCGGCCCAGCACCTCTACGACCGCAACGGTGAACGCATCTACAAGGGCAAGCTGCAGCCCAATCTGTACGCCATCGGCACGCTGCAGGTCGATCTCGACCGTGAAGGCCGCATCACACGCCTGCACTGGATGCGCGCGCCCTCGCACGCGCCCGAAGTGGTCCAGGAGATCGAACGCACGGTGCGTGAGGCCGCGCCCTTCCCCCTGCCCACGCGCATGGGCAAGGTGACCTATACGGACACCTGGCTGTGGGACAAGAGCGGCCGCTTCCAGTTGGACACGCTGACCGAAGGCCAACTCTAAGCCGTTCAGAAAAACGGATATTTAGTCAGCGCTGGGTACGTCGCCCTCGCCGGCAACGGTGGCCGGCCGTGCCTGGCGATGCCCGGGCTTGGCGAGAATTTCGACGTAGAACTGATCGCCGCCGTCCTTGGCCAGCGTGTCGATCAGGCCATTGAGCGCGGTGAGATGGGCCGCCGCCGCGGTGTCCGGCGTGGCGCCGAAGCGGCAATCGAAGTCGAGAAAGTCCACGCCTTCGGGCAGATCACGCCGCCGCTCGCGTTTGACGTATTTGCGAATCTCGTGTTTGACCGCGTCCAGAACGCGGTCGCGGTGCTTGCCTTCAATGTTGAGCTGAAAAGTTTTCTTCATGGGCGATGTTAACTTGGCCGGCCGCTTGCGCCACCCGCAGTCCATTTTGATCGCCTCGCCTTCTTGGTCATGCTGCACCGAGGTGCGGCCCAAGGCCAGCTTCCCGCCCCCAGGGGGAACCTTTCCCTCAAGATAGGGATGCGAGCGGGCCCGGTAGCGCATGTAATTGCGACCATGGCCCTGGGCTCGCAAGGGCGTCCCTTGATTTGTCGCAAGTCTAAAGGAGGCCCCATATGACCCTTTACCTCCATGTCGCGCACGCTCAGGCATTTTTCAGCGTTGCGCTGCTGATCGCATTTCTCGTCGCAACCACGCTGCTGCAGCAACGCGCTTCGTTGCAATCAAAGAAGGTCCTGGAAGGCCTGTCGGACAGCGTGAAAACAACGCAAATCTTCGCCAGCGCGGAACGGTATTTCGCCCGGCGCGAGATACCCAACCTCTTCGCTAGCGGGGTGCACAAGGTACCAGTGTGGTTTCTGATCATTGTGGTGTCGTCTTGCTCTGTCGCTACCTATTTTGGCGCCGAATACTTCTCAGACACCAAGTTGCCTCGCCTAGCGAGCTACGTGCTCGGCGGCGCGTACGCGGCGAATAGCGAGGTCAGCACCGCAGATCTGAACCGCTACCAGTCGGGCACCGTTTTCATCGGGTCGATGGCCTTTTTAGGCGCCTATATCTGGACGATCTCGCAGTTGATGAACCGGATCAACAACGATGACATGAATCCCGCGACCTACTACTACCTGTCGATCCGGATTCTCTCTGCCTGCTTGGTCGCCGGCATCGCCCGTCATATTGTCGAGGCACTGCCATTGCACGACGTGATCTACAACGCCAACAAGGTACCTCTGGGCCTGGCCGTTCTGGGTTTCCTCATCGGCTGGAATCCGACGCTCTGGATCAACGAACTGCTACTCAAGGCCGGTGATCTGATTAAGCAGAAGATTCCCTCACAACGCTGGCCGGAGAAGGAAAAGCTTCCGCTCAACCTGACGCTGCTGATGGTGCAGGGCATGCTGCCCGACACCATCGACCGCATGAATGAACTGAACATCGACAACTGTCAGAAACTGGCGTCCGAAAACCCGGTGATCATCTGGAGCCGGACGTCCTACACACTCGAACTGGTCGTGGACTGGATCGCCCAAGCGCAGTTGTGCATCCGTTTCGAACCGGTAGCACTGCAGAGCCTACGCGAAATGGGCATCCGCGATATCTTTTCGTATGGCACGTTGATCGGCGACACCGACGCCTTGCAGGCCTTGTCCGAGAAGCTCGACATCCCCAAAGCCGTGCTGAGCAGCCATCGGATGACAATGCAGGTCTGCCCGGCGTTAATGCGCCTGACGGAACTGCGTGCGGCCATGCTGCCTGGAGCCACATCCGGCATACGCCCCGCCCATCAGGCGAACGCGTCGAGCATAGCCTCCGTCCTCAGTAGACTCCTACGCCGCCTCGGCGCACTCTTGGGCCGGCGGCCCGGCACCTGAAAGAATTGCAGCCAACACCGGTAGCCAGTTGCGCGGAGGCACACCCTCGCGCAGGAAACCACTCGTCAAACGGCCTGGCCCAGCCGCTTCACACCTTCCTCGATCTTCTCCACGTCGGCCGTTGCAAAGCTCAGGCGCAGCGTGGCGTGATCGGGGTTCTTGGCGTAGAACGGCGCACCGGGCACGAAGGCCACGCCCTTTTCGATGGCGCGCCTGGCCAGTTCGGCGCCGTCGGCCACCTTGCCGCCCGCACCGGTGAGTCGCGCCCAGAAGAACAGGCCGCCCTGTGGCTGGCTGAAGGCGATGGCGTCGCCGAGTTCACGGCGCAGGGCGTTGCCCATGGCCTGGGCACGTTCGGCGTAGACCTTGCGCACCTTGGCCAGCGTGGCGGGCATGTGGCCTGCCTTGAGGTACTGGGCGGCGGTGGCCTGGGCGAAGGTGCTGGTGTGGGCGTCGCTGAACTGCTTGCACATCGTGGCCTTGGCCAGCAGCTCGGCCGGGGCGATCATCCAGCCCACGCGCAGGCCGGGGCTCAACACCTTGCTCAGGCTGCCGCAGTGGGCGATCCACTCGCGGCTGCCGGGCACACCGGCACTCAGTGACAGGATGCTCGGCGGTGGTGCATCGCCAAAGTACAGGTCGCCGTAGGGGTCGTCTTCGACGATCAGCGTCTGGTACTTGACGGCCAGCTCCAGCACCTTCTTGCGGCGCGCCAAGGAGAGCATGGCGCCGCTGGGGTTGCCGAAGGTCGGGATCAGGTAGACGAATTTCGGCTTGTGCTCGGCGATCAGTTGCTCCAGTTTGTCGGTGTCGACACCGTCGGCATCGACCGGAGCGCTGACCAGATCGGCGCCATACAGGCGGAAGCACTGGATGGTGGCGAGGAAGGTCGGGCCTTCGACGATCACCTTGTCGCCCGGATCGATCAAGGTCTTGCCCAGCAGATCGAGCGCCTGCTGGCTGCCGGTGGTGACGATCAGGTCTTCGGGCTTCAGCCCGGCCACACCCTTGCTGCCCATGAAAGAAGCCAACTGCTCGCGCAGCGGGTTGTAGCCTTCGGTGGCGCCATATTGCAGCGCGCCGCCAGGCTCGGTGGCCAACGCGGTGTTGACGGCTTCCTGGATGCCCGACACGTCGAACATCGCGCTATCGGGGAAGCCACCAGCGAAGCTGATGATGCCGGGCTTGCCCAGCAGCTTGAAGAGTTCGCGGATGGCGGAGGTTTCGACGTTGTTCAGGCGGGCGGCGAAAGGGATGGACATGGCGGTTGTGAGGCGAGTTGGAAACAGTCCTGGGATGTTAGCGCCGTTTCGCGGTTGTCCTTTGTTGGCAAAATATCGTTTATTTAAGATTAATTGATTTTATTTCTTTAAACCGATAAAATGCATTAATCGCACGAAGGCGATAAATAACACAAGAGTGAAATTCGCATGAATCCGCCAGCCACCTTTCCCATCCACGCAGCGTCCCAGCTGTCGGTGCATATCAAATCCCTGCGAAAAGTCCGGGGCATGACGCAAACCGAACTCGGATTGCGCATCGGCGTCAAACAGGTGCGGATTGCCGATATCGAAAAAAACCCGGGAGCGGTGAGCCTGGACCAGTTGCTGCAGCTGCTGCATGCGCTGGACGCGCGGCTGCTTCTGGCCGCCCCCTCGGCATCGCAACCCTCGCCCGCGCAGGCGGCGCAAAGCCCTTCGGCGGACTGGTAGCGAGGCGGCCATGGCCTTTACCGATCTGGCGATCTGGATGAACGGGCAGCACGTCGGAACCTGGTTCTGGACGCGCACAGGAACACCCGGCCTGCATTACGACGCATCATGGACGGCATCCCCGAACGCCCGTCCCTTGTCCCTGTCTCTGCCCATTCCGGCCGGTGGCGCTGATGTCATGGGCCCCAGGGTCGAACACTATTTCGACAATCTATTGCCCGACAGCGGCCGCATTCGGGAACGGTTGCGGCGTCGTTTCGGCACAAGCTCCATCCGCGCGGCGGACCTGTTGGCGGCCATCGGTCGCGATTGCGTGGGCGCAGTGCAGCTCATGCCTGTGGGCACGCAGCCCCCCGCACACGACCGCATCGAAAGCACGGCGCTGAGCGAAGCCGAGATCGCTCGATTGCTCGGCGAAGTCACGAACGACGGCCCCGACCGCGACACGCTGGCGCAGGACTTTCGCATCTCCATCGCAGGGGCGCAGGAGAAAACCGCGCTGTTGAAAATCGGCGAAAACTGGCACCTGCCCGCCGGGGCAACACCGACCACACACATCTTCAAGCTACCCCTCGGCCTGATAGGCAACATGCGGGCCGACATGACCGAATCGGTCGAGAACGAATGGTTGTGTGCGTCTGTGCTCAGGGCGCTCGGCTTCGAGGTGGCACAAACCGAAATGGGGCAATTCAACGGCAGCAAGGCGCTCATCGTGGAGCGCTTTGACCGCCGATGGATGAATGACGGCCAATGGATTGCCCGCCTGCCACAAGAAGATTTTTGCCAGGCCACAGGCATCGCCGGAGAGCAGAAATACGAGAGTGATGGCGGCCCTGGCATCCGCGCGGGCCTGGCCTTGCTTTCCGGCGGCAACCAGGCCAAGGCGAACAGCCTGCACTTCATCCAGGCCCAACTCGCCTTCTGGCTCCTGGCCGCCACCGACGGCCATGCCAAGAACTTTTCCATCTTCCTGGAGCGCGGCGGCGGCTACCGCATGACGCCGCTGTACGACGTGATCTCCGCCTGGCCGGTCATCGGCACCGGCGCGCGCCAGATCCATCCGCGCCGCGCCAAGCTGGCCATGGCCTTGCGCGGCAAGAACGCCCATTACCATTTGCATGAAATCCGCACCCGCCATTGGCAGCAACTCGCCCTGCAAAGCGGCGTGCCCGGCGCGTTCGACCAGATGGTGGCGCTGGTGCTGCAGGTGCCGGATGCGCTGGAGCGGGTGGCGACCGCGCTGCCCAAAGGCTTCCCGGCCAGCGTGTTCGAGCCCATTCGCCGCGGCATGCTGGCGCAGGCCGAACTGTTCGTGGACGAACTCGATTGAGCAGACCCGGGCCGCTCCCGGTCAGAAGCCCGCGGCCAGCCCGTCGCGGCGCGAGTCGCTGGCCACCAGGTAACCTTCGACCTTCGGGTCGCCCATGCGCCAGATGAACTGGCCGGCGCCGAAGTCCTGGTAGGAATCGTTGATCACGTCCATGCGGTGGCCGCGCTCGGCCAGGCCCTGCACCGTGGCCTTGGCCATCGCCGCCTCCACGTTGATCTCGAGCCCGGCGTTGAAGCGCCAGCGCGGCGCGTCGCAGGCGGCCTGCGGGTTCTGGCCGTAGTCGAGCATGCGCACCAGGGTCTGCATATGGCCTTGCGGCTGCATGTTGCCGCCCATCACGCCATAACTCATCACCGGTTGACCGTCCTTGGTGAGGAAGGCCGGGATGATGGTGTGAAACGGCCGCTTGCCCGGCGCCACCAGGTTGGCGGTGTTGGGGCCGGCCGGGTCGGTGTTGAAGCCGTGGCCGCGGTTTTGCAGGCTGATGCCGAATTCGGGCTCGACGCAGCCCGAGCCAAAGCCCATGTAGTTGCTCTGGATGAAGCTGACCATCATGCCGTTTTCATCGGCCGCGGTCAGGTAGATGGTGCCGCCCTTCACCGGGTTGCCGGCGCCGAAGTCCTGCGCGCGCTTCATGTCGATCAGGCGCGCGCGCGAGGCCAGGTAGGCCGGGTCGAGCAGGCGCTCGGGCGGAAATCCCATGGCGCGCGGATCGGCAACAAAGCGGTAGACGTCGGCGAAGGCCAGCTTCATGGCTTCGATCTGCAGATGCTGCGAATCGACGCCGTCAATCGCGTGGCTGGCCAGGTCGAAGTGCTCCAGGATGCCGACGGCGATCAACGCGGCAATGCCCTGGCCGTTCGGCGGGATCTCGTGCAGCGTGTGGCCACGGTAGTTTTGCGCCAGGGGCTTGACCCACTCGGGCCGGTACGAGGCCAGATCCTGCAGGGCGAGGCTGCCGCCCTGCCCTTCAGAAAACCGCACCAGCGCCTGGGCGATCTCGCCGCGGTAGAAGGCTTCGCCCTTGCTCTCGGCGATCAAACGCAGCGCGCGGGCGGCCGCGGGGAAGCGGAACAACTCGCCCACTTCGGGCGCACGGCCCCAGGGCAGAAAGGCCTTGGCAAAACCGGCGCAGGACTGCAGCTCGGGCGTGGCCGCGGCCCATTTCTGCTGCACCACCGGCGGGACCAGATAGCCGCGCTCGGCGATCTCGATGGCGGGCTCCATCAGGTCGGCGAAAGGCAGCCGGCCAAACCGTTCGCTCATCGCCATCCAGCCGGCCACGGCGCCGGGCACGGTCACGCTGTCGATGCCGCGCTTGGGCGGCGTCTTGGTGTCGGCGCCGTACTTGGCCCTGAAGTATTCTGGCGTCCAGGCCTGGGGCGCGGTGCCGCTGGCGTTCAGGCCATGCAGTTCCTTGCCGTCCCACAAGATGCAGAACGCGTCGCTACCGAGGCCGTTGCTCACCGGCTCGGTCAGGGTGATGGTGGCCGCCGCGGCGATGGCCGCGTCGACCGCGCTGCCGCCCTTGTAGAGCATGCGCAGGCCGGCCTGCGCCGCGAGCGGGTGCGAGGTCGACACCACATTGCGCGCGAACACCGGAATGCGGACGGAGGGGTATGGGTTGCTGTAGTTGAATGACAAGGGTGTCTCCTGGATGCTGGGTTCAGTCGCCGGTGATCTTGCGCTCGGTGATGATGCCACGCCACTTGGCGGCATCGGCGGCCACCATCTGCGCCAGTTGCGCCGGTGTGCTGCCCACGGGTTCGATGCCCAGGCGGGCCAGCTTGTCCTTGACCTCGGGATCGGCCAGCGCCTGGTTCACCGCGGTGTTGAGCCGGGCCACGATGTCGGCCGGCAATGCCTTCGGTCCGTACAGGCCGAACCAGGTGTTCGACTCATAACCCGGCAGCACCTCGGCCACGGCGGGCAGCTCGGGCGCCATGGCCGTGCGCTTGGCCGATGTGACGGCCAGCGCGCGCAGCCGGCCGTCGCGCACATGCGGCAGGCCGGTGGGCAGCGCGTCGAACATCACGTCGATCTTGCCGCTCACCAGATCGGGAATGGCCAGCGCCGTGCCCTTGTAGGGAATGTGGACCAGGAACAGCCCGGCCTGCGACTTGAACAGCTCGGCCGTGAGCTGCACGACGGTGCCGTTGCCGCTGGAGGCGTAGTTCAGCCGGCCGGGGTTCTTCTTCGCGTAGTCGATCCATTCCTTCAGTGTCCTGGCCGGGCTGCTGTTGGGCACCAGCATGATGCTCGGCGCATTGCCGACATGGGAGATCGGCGTGAAGTCGCGCACCGTGTCATAGGGCAGGCGCTGGTTCAGTGCCGGGCCGATGGAATGGGTGCTGGAGGTGGCCAGCAGCAAGGTGTAGCCGTCGGCCGGAGCCTTGGCCACGACGTCGGAGCCGATGGCGCCGCCCGCGCCCGGGCGGTTTTCCACCACCAGCGCGGTGCCCAGCTTCTCGCCGACCTTCTGCGACAACACCCGCGCAAAGATGTCGGTGGCACCACCGGCCGGGAACGGCACCAGCAGCCGCACCGGCTTGGTCGGATAGGCCTGGGCCCAGGCCGCCGCGCCGGTCAGCGCCACGGCGGTTGAAATGAGCAGCTTGCGCCAGGAATGCATGGAGGACTCTTTCAAAAACAAGGGCATGGAGGCCGATTATCGAAACGCAGCACCGTCAGGGAAAGCGAAAAATGCTTTACCATGGTTAAAGAAAATCTTTAGCCACAGGTACTGAAACCTTATTTTTATTTGCCATCGCCATGAGCAGCGTGCGCCTTCTCAAGACCTTCCTGGCCGTGGCCGCCGAGGGTTCATTTGCCGGCGCGGCCGAGCGGGTGGCGCTGACGCAGGCGGCCGTGGGCCTGCAGATGCGCACCCTCGAAGGCGACATGCGCCGGCCGCTGTTCGAGCGCAGTGGCAAGACCGTGCGGCTCAACCAGGCCGGCCGCGAACTGCTGCCGCAGGCCGAGCGCATGGTGGATCTTTTCGAGCAGATGCGTGTGCCCGCCCATGCCCCCCGGGCCATGGAAGGCACGCTTTATCTCGGCACCGTCGTCTCCGCCCTGCGCCCCTTGCTGCAGGCCACGCTGGCACTCAAGCGCCGCCACCCCGGGCTGGAACTGCATGTGAGCGCGGCCAAGTCGGGCGAGCTGTTGGCGCGGGTGGCCACGGGTGAACTCGACGCCGCCATCGCGGTGCACGAGCCCGGTGCCGAACGGGTGCAGGCCGGCCTGGTATGGACCCCGCTGTACGCCGAGCCGATGGTGGTGCTGGCACCAAAACGCATGCCCGAGCAAACCATCCGCAGCCTGGTGCAGCGCCAGCCCTTCATCCGCTTCGACCGCAACGAACACACCGGCCAGTTGGTGGACCGCACCCTGCGCCGGCTGCGCGCCAGACCGCAGGAGTTTTTGGAGCTCAATGCCATCGAGACCATCGTCGACCTGGTACGCGCCGGCCTGGGCGTGACCATGGTGCCGCAACTGCGCGACAGCCGCTGGGCCACCGACCCGAAGCTGCGTGTTCTGGAAATTCCCGGCGCGGCCGAAGCACGCCACATGGCCCTGGTACAGCCGCGCGCCAACAGCAAGGCCAGGCTGATCGGCGCGGTGTGCGCGGAGTTCGTTGGCACGCCCCGTGCGGGCGGCCGTGATCTCAAGTTCAAGTGATACTCGAGGCCTGCAGAAATACAGGCATCGCCCCATGAAAATCGCCGAGATCGAACCCTTCTTCGCCACGCTCAAGGCCGCGAACCCGCAGCCGAACACCGAGCTCGCATACACCAGCGTCTTCGAGCTGCTGGCCGCCGTGCTGCTGTCGGCCCAGGCCACCGACGTGGGCGTGAACAAGGCCACGCGCCGGCTCTACCCGGTGGCGAATACGCCGCAGGCCATCCTCGACCTCGGACTCGAAGGGCTGGAGGGCTACATCAAGACCATCGGCCTGTACCGCAGCAAGGCCAGACACCTGATGCAGACCTGCCGCATCCTGGTGGACGAACATGGCGGCCAGGTGCCGCGCACCCGCGAGGCGCTGGAAGCCCTGCCCGGCGTGGGCCGCAAGACGGCCAACGTGGTGCTCAACGTGGCCTTCGGCGAGCCCACCATGGCGGTGGACACCCACATCTTCCGCGTGGGCAACCGCACCGGCCTGGCGCCGGGCAAGACGCCGCTGGCGGTGGAACTGCAACTGCTCAAGCGCATCCCCAAGGCCTATATGGTGGACGCACACCACTGGCTGATCCTGCACGGCCGCTACATCTGCCAGGCACGCAAGCCGCGCTGCTGGGAATGCGCGGTGTCGCCCTACTGCGACTTCCGGCCCAAGACACCCTCACCGGGTTAGGTGCCGGGTTGAGCACCGCTCTAACGTTCCGCCAGCCAGCGCTCCAGTGCATCTGCCGGCATGGGCCGCGCGAACAGGTAGCCCTGCACCACGGCGCAGCCGCGATCACGCAAGAAGTCGAACTGCGTCTGCGTCTCTACCCCTTCGGCCACGATGGACAGGTGCAGGTCTTCGCCGATGTGCATCACCGACTGGATCAGCGAACGCGCGGCCGCGCTGGCGTCCAGATCTTGCACGAAACTTTTGTCGAGCTTGAGCTCTTGCATCGGCAGGCGGTGCAGGTAGCTCAGGCTCGAATAACCGGTGCCGAAATCGTCGAGCGAAAGATGCACGCCCAGGGCGTGGATGGCCTTGATGGTGGTCTGCGCAGCTTCGCTGTTGTCGAGCATGGCGCGCTCGGTCATCTCCAGCGTGAGGTCGCCTCCACTGAGTCCATAGTTGCGCAGGCAGGCCGCCACCCGCAGGGCCAGGCCGACGTCCTCGAAATTTTGCGCCGACAGATTCACCGCCACCCGCGGCACGGCCACGCCACGCCGACGCCAGTCGGCCATCTGCCGGCAGCTCTCCGTCAGCGCCCATTCGCCTAGTGCGCCGATCAGGCCGCATTCTTCGGCCAGTGGAATGAAGCGGTCGGGCGACACCTGGCCGAAATGCGGATGCTGCCAGCGCGCCAACGCCTCCACGCCATACATCGACTGGCCCGGCGCGCAGAACATCTGCGGCTGGTAGCGCAGGCTCAGCTGCCCCTGGGCCAGTGCCTCGCGCAGCGCCGATTCGAGCGCCACACGCTCTTGTGCCACCCGGTTCATGCCGTCGTTGAAGAAGCGCGAACAGTTGCGGCCGTCGACCTTGGCCTGGGCCATGGCCAGGTCGGCATGGCGCAGCAAGGAGTCCATGTCGCCGCCGTCTTCGGGGAACATGGCCACGCCGATGCTGGCACCGGGGTTGACCACGCCGCCTTCGAGTGCAAAGGGCGCAGCGATCGCATCGAGCAGGCGCTCGGCCGCCACCGCCGCATGCTCCACCGAACACGAGGGCAGGATGGCCACGAACTCGTCGCCCGACAGACGCCCCACCAGGTCGATGCCACGCACGCCGCGCGTGAGCCGCCCGCCCACCTCGCGCAGCAGCGCGTCGCCCGCGGCATGGCCCTGGCTGTCGTTGACAAGCTTGAAGCGGTCCAGGTCGATCACCAGCACCGCCAGGGTGGAGACTTTCAACGCCACCTCGTCGAGTTCGCGCTCGGCCTGGCTGTACAGCATCTCGCGGTTGGGCAGGCCGGTGAGCACGTCATAGAACGCCAGCCGGTGCAGGTGGGCGCGGGTCTTCTCGCGCTCCAAGGCCAGGGCGCACGCCGGCGTGCACAGTTCGACCAGGCGCTGCTGAAACGCATCAGGATGGTGCGGCGCACGAAAATAGAACACGAAGGCGCCCAGCACCTCGCCGTTCTTGGCTTCGATGGGTCGGATCCAGCAGGCTGCCATGTTCAACACGGCAAGCATGCGCTGGTAGGGCTCGTCACTCGGATTGAACAGACCGAGGCCTTCGGCATTCGAAGGGGACTCGTCCACCGCCACCACCCGCTCTTCATAACAGTACTGGATGGCCGAGGGCGCCACCTCCTGGCGCTCCAGCATTTCGGAATAGGTGATCGGCAGGCTCGGGGCGGCCAGCGAACGCAGCCAGCCGCCAGCGGCATTGACGTCGAGCACCGTGGCCACCAGGTCGGGCGCGATGCGTTCGATCTCCTGGCAGACCAGGGACAAGACCTCGGCCAGCGACTGCTCGTGCAGCATCGCGTCGAGCACCTTGAACTGCAGCACCTCGTGGATCTTGGCCAGGGTGATGTCCGACAGCACATACACCAGGTGCAGCAGGCACCCGGCCTCGTCGAACACGGGGTTCACCACACCCGACACCCACAGCGGCCGCCCCTGGCGGTTGTAGACCAGCATTTCGTTCTGGTGGCCACCAGGCATGGGTGTGCGGCCATGGATCTCGTGGACCAGCTGCGGGTCGGTGTCGCGCCCGGCCAGCACGTCGATCAGCCGCTGGCCCAATACCTCGGCTTCGGTGTAGCCGAGCATGCGGGTGAACCCGCCATTGGCAAAAAGGAGGCGCTGGTCGGGGCCGGCCAGCAGCATGGCGCTGTCACTCTCCAACGCGAACAGCGACAGCAGGTGCGGCGCAATGGAGTGGTCCGGAGGACCCGAAGGACCGGCTGAGGCGGACGGGATCTTGCGCCTGGCAGGCTCGTCTTCGGCCGTTGTATCTTGAGGGTGGTAGGGTGTCATCGTGCCCGAAGGTCACCAAGAAGGTCACCATGTGAGGGCGGCAGTTTAGCAGTGCCCCACCCCTTCAAAGGGCGCCAGCGGCCCCTGGTGTTACCCTGTTACATCGACAACCTCTAATGGCCTTCGCTTTCTTTTTGCGACACTCCGGCCGAGGCAAAACTGGCCATCTCGCGCAGCACCGCACAGGCGGACTGCAGCAGCGGCCAAGCCAACGCAGCACCCGAACCTTCGCCCAGCCGCAGGCCCAGGTCCAGCAAGGGCGAAGCGCCCAGATGCCGCAACAGCGCGGCGTGGCCGGCCTCGCCCGAGCGGTGAGAAAAAACGCACCGCTGCAGCACCGCGGGCTGCAAGGCCTGCGCCACCAGGATGACGGCGGTGGTGATGAAGCCGTCCACCACGATCACGCGGTGCTCGGCGGCGGCCTGCCACACCGCGCCGAGCATGGTGGCCATCTCGAAGCCACCGAAGGCCCGCAGCGCGGCCAATGGATCGACCGCGGCCTCATGGCGCGCCAACACGTCCCTGAGCACCTGCGCCTTGCGCGCCACGGCGGCCGCGTCCAGCCCGGTGCCGGAGCCAGTGCATGCGGCGATGTCCAGACCGGTCAGCCGGGCCTGCAGCAGCGAGGCGGCGGAAGTGTTGCCGATGCCCATCTCACCGAGCAGCAGCACGTTGCCGGGCAGGCCTTTGACCAGTGCCTTACCGTTCTCGATGGCCTGGTCGCATTGCACGGCGCTCATGGCCTCTTCGACGAAGGCGTCGGCCGTGCCGGGGGCGATCTTGCAGACCACCAGGCCGGCGCGTTCGGCCGGGCCGCCCGGCGGCAGGAAGTCATGGCGCACGCCGCAGTCGGCCACGGTCAGCGCCAGGCCGTGCTGGCGCGCGAGCACGCTGACACAGGCGCCGCCGGCGAGGAAGTTCTCCACCATCTGCCAGGTCACGTCGCTCGGATAAGCCGACACGCCGCGCGCGGCCAGGCCGTGGTCGCCGGCGAACACCACCAGTTGCGGCTGCTGCAGTTGCGGCGTCTCGGTCTGCAGGATCAGGCCGAGCTGCAAGGCCAGCGACTCCAGTTGGCCGAGCGAGCCCAGGGGTTTGGTTTTCTGGTCGAGCCGCTCCTGCAGCGCCGCGCGCAAAGCGGGCTGGGAAAGGTCTTGCAACGCGGGCGACAGGCTGCGGGGTTCAGTGGAGGTGTTGGGCATGAATACTGCTTGATGTGAAGGCCTCGAATTATGTACGGCCAGCCGCCCCAGGGCGGCAAGGCCGGAGTATCCGACTAGGGCAAACACCTCCGGGGAGCAGCGCGCCGAAACACTAGAATCTGGTCACCTTCACTCTTCGTATACAAATCAGTACGTCTGCTGTATGCAGGCATTGCTTAAAGGACACCTATGAAAAAACTGATACTGACCCTTGCAATCACTGCCCTCACCGCCTCCGCCTTTGCCCAGGGCAAGGACCTGAAGGTCGCCATCGACCCGACCTACGAACCCTTCACCTTCAAGACGGCCGACGGCAAGCCCACCGGCTTCGACGTGGACATCGCCACCGCGCTGTGCGAACAGATCAAGCGCAAGTGTGTGTTCGTCGAACAGGTCTGGGACAGCATGATCCCCGGCCTGCAGGCCAAGAAGTACGATGCGATCATCAGCTCGATGTCGATCACGGAAGATCGCCTCAAGGTGGTCGACTTCACCGACAAGTACTACAACACCCCCAGCAAGATCGTCGTCAAGAACGACATCAAGTTCACCGACCTGGCTTCGCTCAAGGGCAAGAAGCTCGGCGTGCTCAAGGGCAGCACGCAAGAGAAATACGCCAACGGCGAACTCAAGAAAGTCGGCGTCGTCATCACCCCCTACGAAGCCCAGGACCAGGTCTACCTGGACATCAAGGCCGGCCGCCTGGACGGCACCGTGGCCGACATCGTCGAAGTCACCGGCGGCTTCCTGAGCAAGCCCGAAGGCAAGGACTATGTCGCCGTCGGCCCAGAACTGTTCATCCCCAAATACTTCGGTGGCGGCGCCGGTGTGGCGATCCGCAAGGGTGACAAGGCACTGAAGGAAGAGCTCAACGGGGCCATCAAGGCGATCCGCGCCAACGGCACCTACAAGACTCTGAACGACAAGTACTTCAAGTTCGACGTCTACGGCAAATAAGCCTCGGCGCATGAAGCATCCGTCCGGGCCGGGCGGATGCAGGTCCTTTTTCATTTGTCTTCCAAGCTCCGGGTGACCTTCCCTTGACTGCTTATTACTGGTCGATTCTGCACGGCGCTTTGCTCACGGTCGGGGTGTCCCTGGCCGCCCTGCTGGTCTCTGCGCTGCTCGGCATGGTGGGCGCCCTTGCCAAGCTGTCGCACCGCGCCGTGTTCCGCGTGCCGGCCACGCTCTACACCACCGTCATCCGCGGCATTCCCGACCTGGTGCTGATGCTGCTGGTCTATTACGGCGGCACCATCGGCATCAACAACCTGCTGGAACTCGCCGGCAGCGAGGCCACGCTCGACCTCAACCCCTTCTTCGCCGGCGTGTTCACGCTGGGCTTCATCTACGGCGCCTACATGACCGAAACCTTCCGCGGCGCGATGCTGGCCATCCCGCATGGCCAGATGGAAGCCGCCATGGCCTATGGCATGTCGCCGCGCCAGGCCTTCATGCGCATCACTGCACCGCAGATGCTGCGTTATGCGCTGCCCGGCTTCACCAACAACTGGCTGGTGCTGATCAAGGCCACCGCCCTGGTCAGCCTGATCGGCCTGCAGGAAATGACCTACCTCGCCAAGCAGGCGAGCGCGGCCACACGTTCGCCGTTCGCCTTCTTCCTGTTCACCGCCGGGCTGTTCCTGGTCTACACCTGGGTTTCGCTGATCGTGCTGCGCTGGCTGAACGCGCGCTACAGCCTCGGCACCAAGAGGGTGACACTTTAAATGCGACCCCCACACTCATCGCTTCGCGTATCGTTGCCCCCCGAGGGGGCGCGTCAATGCCTTCGGGCGGCCGGGCGGCATTGACATGAACTGGGAAGTCATCTTCACCCCTGACAGCCTGGCCATGTATGGCGAAGGCATCCTGACCACGCTGGGCCTGCTGTTCGCCTCGCTGGCGGCTGGCGCCATCCTGGCACTGATCTTCGCGCTCGCACTCACCGGCCCGAGCCTGCTGCTGCAGCGCATCGTCGGCGCCTACACCTTCGTGATCCGCGGCACGCCGCTGCTGATCCAGGTCTACCTCATCTACTACGGCCTGGCCCAGCTCGAATGGATCCAGGCGCGCTGGGACACCATCTGGCCCTGGACGCACTTCAAGGAACCCTTCTTCTGCGCGCTGCTGGCCTTCAGCCTCAACACCGCGGGCTACACCGCCGAGATGCTGGCCGGCTCGATCCGCGAGACCAACGCCGGTGAAATCGAGGCCGCGCAGTCCTTCGGCATGAGCCGCTTCCAGGTGCTGCTGCGGGTGGTGCTGCCGAGCGCCATGCGCCGCACCCTGCCGGCCTACAGCAACGAGGTGGTGATGATGCTGCAAAGCACCAGTCTCGCCAGTGCCGTGCCCGGCCTGCTCGACGTCACCGCCGCGGCCAGCCGCATCTACTCCGACTTCTACCTGCCGTTCGAGGCCTACCTGGCGGCCGCCGCCATCTACCTCGTCGCCACCTTTTGCCTGATCGGTTTCTTCAGGCTGGCGGAACGGCATTTTCTCGGCTACCTCGGCCCGCGCAAGGGCTGAGTGCGCGGCCGTCCGCAAAACAAAATCACCATGCAGCGCATTGATCACCCTCTTCTGAGCCAGAGCCTGGGCAGCCAGAAAACCCTCACCAGCTTTCACTTCGGCACGGCCAACGAACACAGCGCACAGCCCAAGGTCTACATCCAGGCCAGCCTGCACGCCGACGAGATCCCCGGCATGATGGCCGCCTACCACCTGCGCGCCCTGCTCGAAAAGGCCGATGCCGCGCAGCGGATCTTGGGCCAGGTGGTGCTGGTGCCGGTGGCCAACCCGATCGGCCTGGCGCAGCAACTCGACCACAAGCCCATGGGCCGATTCGAGCTGGCGACCTCCGAGAACTTCAACCGCCACTACCCCGACCTCTGCGCCGCCGTGCTGCCCAAGGTCCGCGGCCAGCTCGGCAAGGACGCGGCGCAGAATGTGGCCACCGTGCGCCGGGCCGTGGCCGAATACCTGCAGGCCTGGCAGCCGAAGACCGAACTCGCCAGCTTGCGCAAGCGACTGGTGAGCCTGTCGTTTGATGCCGACGTGGTGCTCGACCTGCACTGCGACTTCGAGGCGCCGCTGCACATCTACACCGAGACGCCCTGCTGGCCAAAGATCGAACCGCTGGCCAAACTGCTCGGCGCCGAGGCCGTGCTGTTGGCCAGGAATTCGGGCGGCCTGTCGTTCGACGAAGGCCTGTCCGGTCATTGGTGGCAGCTCGCTGAAGCCTTGGCCACCGAATTGCCTGAAGCCGCCCTGCCCCAGGCCACCGCCAGCGCCACCATCGAGTTGCGCGGCGAAGTCGACGTCACGCATGCGCTCGGCGAAAAGGATGCCAAGGCCTTGTTCGCTTACCTGCAGCACCTCGGCGTGGTCGAAGGCCCGGCGCCAACGCTGCCGGCCCTGCCCTGCGCGGCCACGCCGCTGTCAGGTTCGCAAACGGTGGAGTCGCCCGTGCCCGGCATCGTGGTGTTCGCCGCGGCCGTGGGGCAGCGGCTGGAGATCGGCGACACCGTCGCCGAAGTCATCGACCCGATCAACAACACCGTGCATCTGGTCCGCGCCGAAGTGGCCGGCGTGTTGTACGCGCGCATTGCGCGGCGCTACGTGATGGCCGGCGAAAAACTCGGCAACATCGCCGGCAGCGTGCCGTACCGCACCGGCAACCTGCTCAGCGCCTGAACCGCATGCACACCGTGCCCACCATGCCGACCCCCACAGATCCGACCGAATTGCCCATGCCCGCCATGAACACCTCCGACCTCAAACTGCTGGCGAACAACATCCACAAACGCTTCGGCGATAACGAGGTGCTCAAGGGCGTTTCGCTGCAGGCCCATGCGGGCGACGTGATCAGCATCATCGGCAGCTCGGGCTCGGGCAAGAGCACCTTTCTGCGCTGCCTGAATCTGCTCGAAAAACCCAACCAGGGCCGCATCGTGGTGGCCGGTGAAGAGCTGCAGCTCACGCCCGGCAAGAATGGCGAACTCGCCCCGGTCGACGTGCGCCAGCTGCAGCGCCTGCGCACCAAACTGGCCATGGTGTTCCAGCATTTCAACCTGTGGGCGCACATGACGGTGCTGCAAAACATCATCGAGGCGCCGATGCATGTGATGGGCATCGGCCGTGAAGAAGCCATTGCCCGCGCACGCAAATACCTGGCGTTGGTCGACCTGAAGCAGAAGGAAGACGCCTACCCGGCCCACATGAGCGGCGGCCAGCAGCAGCGCGTGGCCATTGCCCGCGCGCTGGCCATGGAGCCCGAGGTGATGCTGTTCGACGAACCCACCAGCGCACTCGACCCCGAGCTGGTGTCCGAGGTGCTGAAGGTCATGCGCACGCTCGCGCTCGAAGGCCGCACCATGGTGGTGGTGACCCACGAGATGGGTTTCGCCCGCGAGGTGGCCAACCACCTGATCTTCCTGCACAAGGGCCTGATCGAGGAACAGGGCGTGCCGGCCGAAGTGCTGTCGCGGCCCAAGAGCGAGCGGCTCGGGCAGTTCCTCTCGGGCAACCTGAAGTAGGCCCGCGCGTCAGGCGATCAAGGCCTGCAACACACCGGGCTCGAAGTGCTGGTCGATGTAGTCAGCCAGGCCATCGAACACCACATCCAGGGTCGGCACGCTCTGGCCAAACAAGGCCTGCAAGGCGGACGGGTCTTCGAACAGGCCGTGCAGGTACAGGCCCAGCACGTTGCCGGCCGCATTGCGCCAGGCCAGGCCGTCGGGCATCACCGCCGACGCCAGGTCACCCGCCCGGGCCATGGCCGCATGCTGCTGTGTCTGCCCGTGGTGAATTTCATAACCAGCCACCTGTACGCCCGCCAGCCGCGCCCAGGGCGACGAAACCAACTGCGCCAGTTGTCCATCGAAGCGGGCCCGGGTGTGGCGCACGGTTTTTTCGGGTTCGAACAGCGTCACCAGCGGCAGCAGGCCCAGCCCCGGCGCATTGCCGTCGATGCCATGTGGATCGATCAGCGCCTCGCCCAGCATCTGCAGGCCGCCGCAGATGCCCAGCACCGCCCCGCCCTTTTCGGCATGGGCGCAAATGGCCCGGTCCAGCCCCTGCTGGCGCAGCCAGGCCAGGTCGCCGCTGGTGTGTTTCGAGCCGGGCAGGATCACCCAGTCGGCATCGGCCAGCCCGGCCGGGCTGCGCACCCATTTCAGGCGCACGCCGGGCACGTTCTTCAGCGGCTGGAATTCATCGAGGTTGCTGATGCGCGGATAGGCCACCACGGCGACCGTGGTCCGCACCGGTGCCGCATGGCCTACGGCGCGGTCGTCGAAAACCCCGTCTTCTTCTGGCAGGCCGTGCTGCCACCACATCGGCAGCGTGGCCACGGTGGGCACGCCGGTCAATTGCTGCAGCAACTGCGGCGCGGGCGCCAGCAGCGCGGCGTCCCCACGGAACTTGTTGAGCACGAAGCCGTGGATCAGCGCCCGCTCGGCCTCGGGCAGCAGCGCCCAGGTGCCGTAGAGGTGCGCGAAGGCGCCGCCGCGGTCGATGTCGCTCACCAGCAGGCAGCGCGCCCTGGCGTGCAGGGCCACACGCATGTTGACGATGTCGCTGGCCTGCAGGTTGATCTCGGCCGGCGAGCCCGCGCCTTCGATCACCACCACGTCGTTGTCGGCCATCAGCGCGTCGAGCGACTGCGCGACCACCGGCCACACATGCTGGCTGCGTTCGCGCCAGGCCATGCCGGTCAGCTCGGCACTGACCTGGCCGAGCAGCACCACCTGGCTGTGTGTGTCGCGCTCGGGCTTGAGCAGCAGCGGGTTCATGCGCACCGTGGGCTGGACACCTGCGGCCAGGGCCTGGAAGTATTGGGCGCTGCCGATCTCGCCGCCGGGCAGATCGTTCACCGGCGGCAGGTCTGGCCGCCGGGCCGCCCCAAGGCCAGGCGCGGCCCCCTCGGGGGGCAGTGCAGCACACGAAGTGGCAAACGTGGGGGCTACAACCCTTGCGTTGTTGCTCATGTTCTGCGCCTTGAAAGGTGCGACACGCAGGCCTTGCCGCGCATACCAGCGGCACAGAGCCGTGGTGAGCCAGCTCTTGCCGGCACCGCTGGTGGTGCCCAGCACCATCACGCTGCGCGCGGTCATTGAGAGACCTCCGTGCCATGCACTGCGGCGCGGGTTCGGGTGCCCTCAAAAGGAAGGGGAAATCGCATGCAAGCCGGCCTTGAAAAACGGAAAAAACGAGCTGGGCGCACCGCCAGCCGAGCGGGGCTGGACACTATAGGGGAACTCCCGCAGTGAGTGAGAGGAATATGGCACACAATCATGTTGCTAGCTTCCCACGCAGACCTGCATACGCCACCAGATACGGATACGCTTGACCGCGTCAACTGCCAAACCCAAGGGATTCTCGATGCACGTCGTCACACACGTCCCGCCCGCAAGCCTTGGCTTTGCCGAAGCGTTGGAACAGCTGGCCGATGCGGTGATCGTGCTGGACGCGCAACTCGCCGTGCGGTTCTTCAACACCGCCGCAGAATCGCTGTGGGACTTGCCGCGGCGCGAGGTACTCGGCCGCCACGCCAAACTGCTGCTGCCGGCCCTTCTGCAAACCAGCGGCAGCACCAACCTCGACAGGTTCCTCGCGCGCGACCTCGAACTCAAGATCGTGCGCCACGATGCACAGGTCCGCAACGTGCTCTTTTCGCTGACGCGCTGGGGCACGGCGGAGGATGTGCACTACACCGCACTGGTCAAGGACGTCACCGCGTCCGAGCGAAAGCGCCGCCCGATGCTGCAGATGGCCCATGCCATCGACGCCAGCGACAACGCCACCATCCTGGCCGACCCGCACGGCAGGGTCGTGGCCATCACCGGCGGGGTCACCCGCATGCTGGGGTTCGAGCTCGCCGACATGCGCGGCAAGCGCCCGGACAAGGCATTGGCCGGGCCGCACACCGACATGCAAACCCTGCAGTTGTTGTGGGCCAACGTGTTGTCCTATGCCCACGCGCGCCAGGGCATGAGCACCGAACTCCTGGTCTACACCAAGTCCGCACGGCCGCTGTGGGTGTCGGTGGTGATGAACCCGGTGTTCAATGAAACCGGCCAGCTGGTGAACGTGCTGGGTGTGCTGGCCGACATCACCTCCACCAAGGTGCACGAGGTATTGCAAAACAAGGTACTGGCCGCCATGGTGCGCGAGGTACCGGTGCGCGAGGTGATGACGCTGCTGTGCCGCGAGGTCGAGCATCTCGCGCCCGAAGTGGTGGCCACGGTGGTCGCCATCGACGGCGAAGGCCGGGTGCGCCCGCTGGCCTCGCCCAGCCTGCCCGAGTCCGTGTCGAAGGCCATGGACGGACACCCCATCGGGCCGAGCCAGGGGTCCTGCGGCACCGCCGCCTGGCGCGGCGAACCCGTCACCGTGACCAGCATCGCCAACGATCCGCTGTGGGAAGACTTCAAGGACCTGGTGCTGCCGCTCGGCCTCAAGGCCTGCTGGTCGAGCCCCATCAAGAGCGGCGACGGCCAGGTCATGGGCGCCTTCGCCTTCTACTACCGCGAAGAACGCGGGCCCGACGCCTTTCACCTGCGCCTGGTCGACGTCTGCCTGCACTTGTGCATGCTGATGCTGGAGCGCGAAAAGGCCCGCAGCCACATCCACAAGCTGGTCTTCTTCGACACCCTGACCGGCCTGCCCAACCGCGCCACCCTGCACGCCAAGGCCGAGCGCGCGATCTTCAATGCCACGCGCAATGCCGCGCCGCTGGCGCTGATCCATCTCGACGTGGACCGATTCAAGGCGATCAACGACAGCCACGGCCACGCCGCGGGCGACGCGGTGCTGCGCGAGCTGGCCGACCGCTTCAACCGCATCGCCCGCGAAACCGACACCGTGGGCCGGCTGGGCAGCGACGAATTCGTGTTCCTGCTGCCGCACTGCACGGCGCAGCAGGCCGCCCAGGTGGCCGAGCGGCTGTGCGAGGCGGCGCGCCAGCCGATCCACGCGCTCGGCATCACGCTGCAGGCCGGCGCGAGCCTGGGCATTGCCGTCTCGCCCGACGACGGTGCCGACGTGGACACCCTGATGCGCCACGCCGACATTGCCATGTACCAGGCCAAGAGCAGCGGCAAGGGCGGCTCCCGCTTCTTCAGCGCCGAGATGAACCGTGTCGCCGCCGAACGCGCCATGCTCGAAGCCGATCTGCGGCTGGCGCTGCGCAATGACGGCCTGACGCTGCATTACCAGCCGCAGGTCGACCCAAGCGGCCACCATCTGCTGGGCCTGGAGGCCCTGCTGCGCTGGCAGCACGCGAAACTCGGCGCGGTGCCGCCGATGCGCTTCGTGGCGCTGGCCGAGGAGTGCGGGCTCATCGACGAGTTGGGCCTGTGGGTGCTGGGCAAGGCCTGCAGCCAGCTCGCCGACTGGCGTCGCCGCGGCGTTGAAATCCCGGGCATGGCCGTCAACCTGTCGGCCAGCAACTTCCAGAATGCCGACCTGCCGGCGCGGGTGGCGCAGTTGCTGAAAAGCCATGGGCTGTCGCCCGGCGAGTTGACGCTGGAGATGACCGAAAGCGTGATGCTCGACCCCGACCCCGTGGTGCTGGCCACCGTCAAGGCCGTGCATGCCCTGGGCGTGCATCTGTCGATGGACGATTTCGGCACCGGTTATTCGAGCCTGGGCTACCTGCACCGCCTGCCCATCAGCGAACTCAAGCTGGACAAGAGCTTCGTGCAGGATCTCGAACACAGCGAAGCCGCACGCGCGCTGACCACCTCGGTGCTGCGCATCGGCGAAAGCCTGGCGCTGAAGGTGGTGGCCGAAGGCGTCGAGACCGAAGCCCAGCGCCGCTTTCTCGCCGAGCGCGGCTGCCCGGTGCTGCAGGGTTACTGGTTCGCCCGCCCCATGCCCGCCGAAGCGCTCGTGACCTGGCTGGCCGAGCGCGGCCAACCGATGCCAACCGCGTTGTCACGGTGAAACAAAAAATCAAGCCCTCGCACAGCTTCGCGCGCGCCAGCTACGGGCCACGGGTGGTCGGACTGGCGCTCGGCTTCGTTTCGGTGGCCGGTGTTCTGGTCACGCGCGACCTGCCCTGGTGGATATGGATCGGCCCGCTGCTGCATGGCATCGTGTGGCCCCACCTGGCATGGATCTGGGCGAGCCGTTCGGCCGAAGCGGCCCGCGCTGAACGCCGCAACCTGCTGATCGACCATTTCTTCGGCGGCATATGGATCGCGGTCATGGGCTTCAACGTGCTGCCCAGCGTGCTGATGGTCACGCTGATGGGCATGGACAGCATGATCGCCGGCGGTCGACGCCAGTTCATACGCGGCATGTTGGCCCACGCCGGTGGTGCGGCCGTCGGCGTGCTGCTGTATGGCATGCACTGGCAGCCGGAGTCGGGCCCGTCGCAGGTACTGGCCTGCCTGCCATTGCTGCTGCTGCATCCGATCTCGGTCGGGCAGATCACCTACCGCGCACTCACCAAGCTCAAGCGCCAGCGCGAGGAACTGGCCCACCTGAGCCAGCACGACGGCCTGACCGACCTGTACAACCGGCGGCATTGGGAAAACATGGTGAAGCTCGAATTCGCCCGCTTCCGCCGCTCGGGCGAAACCGCCACGCTGGTGCTGGTCGACCTCGACCACTTCAAGCGCGTCAACGACACCCTTGGCCATGCCGCCGGGGACGCGGTGTTGCGCGGCTTCGCCAAACGCCTGCGCAACAACCTGCGCAACACCGACACGCCGGGCCGCTACGGCGGCGAAGAATTCGGCATCTTGCTGCCCTACACCGCAGCACGCGAAGCCGGCGAACTGATGCAGCGCCTGCAGGCCAGCCTGACCAGCGAGCCCCTGCTGCCCCAACGCACCGTCACCGCCAGCTTCGGCGTGGCCGCGCTCAGCAAAGATCTGACCAGCCACGAGGCCTGGATGCGCCTGGCCGACCAGATGCTGTACCGCGCCAAGGACCGTGGCCGCGACTGCGTGGTGACGGCAGGCGACAGCCGGCCCTCCCCGCTGCTGCCCGCAGACGGCCTGCAGCGCCGCATGCGCGACGACGCGGCCGCCATGAAACGGGTGTTGGCCGGCCTGAGCCTGGGCGACATCGGCGCCGTGCTGTTCGACCCTTCGGACCGGCTGGCCTGGGCCAATCCGGTGTTTCTGCAGCTCTACGCCGTGCAGCCGCAGGCGCGCTGCTTCGGCGACATCATGCGCCACTGCCACAGCCAGCAGACCGGGCCGCGCATCGAGACCGAAGACATCGATGCCTGGCTCGCGGTAGCCGATGCCAAGCGGCGCAGCGGGCCGCGCCGCAGCTTCACCATCGACATGGTCGACGGCCGCTACTTCAGGGTGGAAGAAATGTCGTTCGACGATGGCTGGCTGCTCGACCTGTTGACCGAGGTGAGTGCCGAACGGGCCGCGCCCCTCGACCCTACACCCGTGCCCCCGGTCCCGCAGGCGCAGAAAACCCCGCCCGGCCCAACGCCTCAGGCACCCCGGACACCCCAGGCGCAGCCGGCAAGCGCCACCGCTGCATCGCCAGACGCAGTGCGTCCTGGCTAGCCGGCGGCAGCACCCCCAGCCGCATCTGGCCCGGCAGGCCGAAGGAACTGGCGTCGCGCAGCTTGATGTCGTGCTGGCGCAGAAACCTCAGCAGCGCCGTCACCGTCTGCGGCGACTCGGGCCGCGCGAGATGGAAGTTGGCATGGCTCGGCCGGCAGGCCCAGCCCAGGGATTCACACAGGGCCAGTTGCCGCGCTTTCCACGCGCGCAGCGTGACCAGGCTGTCGGCCAGCCAGGCCTGTACCGAAGGCGTGGTCCAGGCCTGCAGCAGCACCGCGCCATGCGCGCCCACCGGCCAGGACGGGCAGAGCTGCTCCAGTACCTGCACGGCCTCCTCGGCGCCCACCGGGGCAATCACATAGGCCGCACGCACACCGGTGAGGCCCAGCGCCTTGTTGGGCGACCACAGCTGCCACACACGGTTCAGCCGCTCCAGCGGCAGCGCCAGTGCCCCGCTCAGGCGCAGCGGCTCGTAGGCCCGGTCGAGCACACACACCGCTTCGCCCAGGCCGATGGCGTCCAGCGCCGGATCGTCCTGGCCCAACGGACTCGAGGGATCGCAGGCCCATAACAACTGCGCCTGGCCCGGCTGTGCCACGCGGCGCAACTGCCAGGCCCGCGCCGCCTCGGCGTAGTCGCCATAGGCATGCGGCGGAATCCAGACACGGCGCCCGCCCTGCTGCACCACCCAGGCCGTCAGGCGGAAGATGAATTCACTGGCACTGCCGGCCAGCAGCACGCGCCAGGCCGGCACGCGGTGCCAGGAGGCGAGGCGCTCGCGCAGATCGGTGTACAGCGGATCGGGATAGTGGCAGGCGTCGGCCCGCTGGAGCGCCGCCAACACTTCGGGGCAAGGGCCGCAGGCGTTGCTGTTGGTCGAGAAGTCGAAGACCGCGGCACCCTGGGCATCCGGCCCGCCGTGGACCCGCCCCAAGCCGTGGGTCGATGGGCACCGTTCCATGGGGCTTGCACCGGTGCCAGTCATATCCGTCTTATCTCGTTCATGCCTCAGTCATGCCTTAGTCTTACCCCACAGTGACGATCAAAATCATAGCCGACATGGAAAGCAAGACATGCGCCAGCACGACGCGCCGGCACAGTGCCACGGCCTGCCGCGTGTCCTCGGGTGCCGGGAAGCGGCCGGCCGCGTTCAAACCATAGACGTCCTTCTTCGACAGCCTCACATCCAGCGCCAGTGCCATCGCCGCCATCGGCCAGCCGCTGTTCGGCGACGGCGTGCGCGCCGCTTCGGTGCGCAGGCGGGACCAGCCCTTTCGGCCGACCTCGCCGGCCAGGGCCATGATCAGCAGGCCGGTCAGGCGTGCCGGCAGCCAGGACAACACATCGTCGGCCCGTGCCGCCCATTTGCCCGCCCATTCCCAGACGCGGCCGCCGCGCACGCCGCGGTAACCCCACATGGCGTCGGCGGTGTTGGCGAAGCGGTACAGCGCCGCGCCCGGCAAGCCGAACAACACGAACCAGAAGATCGGTGCCACC
>Ga0307514_10000984_pt1 | contig 42279 bp, 45 predicted proteins | sample 16_EM_MG_FD_203088 | JGI IMG/M metagenome (GOLD analysis project Ga0307514, IMG submission 203088) | Populus trichocarpa ectomycorrhiza microbial communities from riparian zone in the Pacific Northwest, United States - 16_EM | ecosystem: Host-associated > Plants > Roots > Unclassified | place...
ACCTAACCTAACCTAACCTAACCTAACCTAACCTAACTAACCTAACCTAACCTAACCTAACCTAACCTAACCTAACCTAACCTAACCTAACCTAACCTAGGATTAACCTAACCTAACCTAACCTAACCTAACCTAACCTAACCTAACCTAACCTAACCTAACCTAACCTAACCATGGCCATCCATTAATCCTCAATATTACATAGCATTGATCATAATATCCAAACCACACCACTATGACCTGTTCAAAATGTCCTTCAATAATCTGTGGCAGAATGGGTTAGGGGTGTTACACCTGACCTCGTGAACTCCTTCTCTTTACTCCCCTTGCCCATAATCGACAATCCTCTTATGTCTGATCTACTTTAATCCTTCCAATGCATGTTACTTACAAAAGCACCAACAGCATTATTACCATTTAAACAAATGACCATGTCTCTGCTCATAACCGCCTACTAAATACCCATATGTATTGTGGTCATACCACCTTATTACTGTCATCACAACGCATCACCTATCTGATCACTTTGAATCATTTGTTATTGCAGATAAAACTAACCACAATACATCCCAGAGGCAGACATTATGATCTGTTTGAGATCAAATGAATGGTTGAATCCAAATTCACCATCATCTGTACATTGACAACAATCAAACCTCCAATATACATTTTCAGCTCACCGATTCCAATGAGACCAACACACCAATATAAAAATCTCCTTTTTTTCTTTGACACCATTGGGGTTAGGAACCAAATCATCCCTGTTTATAACTTTGTTTCCAACCACTGGTGCTGTGCATGATGCCAAGTCCTCCTTTGTTCTTCACCTTCATCTAAACTTCCAATTATCAGCCACACCTTCATAACCAATTCACCCCAGTCTCCCTCAATGTCCTTTACTTAAGATAGAACCAGGACCATTGGTATTGCTTAACAGGGTGACCCATATATTTTCTCTGTTCAATGATTATGTGCTCTATCAATGTCATACTGCCACCGTCAATTTCCTTTGTTATACATTTCTACTGATATCATTTTGATTACAAATCAATGGCTAATAAGAATATGCACTAACCTGGTCAATCAATGATGGTTGTACCTGTAATATGTTGTCCCTACTGGCATTTGTTTAATGGATGTCTTAGACCTGGCTCTACCTTCAATTCCAATGAGCTTATCAAATTCACACCTGATCATCACTGAAATTATACACTCAGTCATCCTTGTCCTGTCATTTTCTGGCCCCCAGATGGCACTACATCCACACTGTCTTCGAGTCATGTACACCCCTAAACAATTATCAGTACCCAGAAACTAATAAAGAAGTCATTGGGCTGAGAACAATACAGCAAACGGAGAGTAATGCCAGACACAACTTACCATATCTGCAAGAAATACATGAAACCTGAGCTAACCAGTGACTATAATCAATGACTTAAGATAATAGATAACATGTTGTATCTTGTACAAATCACCAGCTATTGATTTAATGTATACAGAGAGAACTCATCCAAAGTGGCAACTATATTTATACAGAGTACATCATGAATGGGTTAGAAATTGGTGAAATATATAACCTAGGGGACTCATGAATTACAATCTGAAAAAATGACATACGCAAATGAGAGAAACAGAGAGGAATTTCAGATGCTAGAGTGATGGTATATCTGCTAGGAGTACATTGTGACTGAGTAAGAAAGCCAGTCACCAGGGATAATGACCACTAGAAATGTCAGACCATTCATTCCAAAAACCCTTCTCACCATATTGTCACACATCCGAGTAATACATCAACTACAAAATCAAAATGTATGCAACATTCACACAATGCATTCCCCAGACTACCACCACTTGAACCCGAAAACCACACCTTTTTCAAACTGCTGGGGTGTGTACCAATTAAACCCATTAGTCAATCGCTATCATCTAGTCAGCTAACCATCAACACAACCCTATTGTGAAAACTACCTTCCCAGAGTAAAATTTCAGACAGCAGTGATAACGTCTACAAGGAGTACATTGCATCTAAATTAGCCATTAGAATTGAGGACCAAAAACATTACATCTTATCTAGTGTATTTTGCACATCATCTTTCTAACTATGCAACCACATTCCACTGGTTTTTACATGACCGCTCCAAACCGCCTTCGACTGACACCTTCCTCAATGTCTATAACCTAAATTTTAATATATCCGCTGTAACCCGCTGAATACCGCTGTTACATGATCAATGGCTCCCTAACCCTGCCTAACTTTGTCCTACCCACATCCAACCGCCTTTCGCCGCAGTCCAACAGCCGCTCAATGCCGCACGCTGAAACACCCGCCTCAAGCCGTGTATTGCCAAATCCGCCTTGAACCGCATTTTAGCGCACCCATCTTGACCCGAACATTCCAGCACCCGCTCATAACCGATATCAAATGACCCGCAAATTACCGTCAAAGACCACTCGCAATATAATACCACTCTCATGTATTTCTCACTGACCTATGTCACAATGATTCCACCGCCAAAGGAGCCATCGCGATGACCTTGGAGTTGGTGTGGGAAATGTCCCTCGTTTCGCCAGACCACCTGTCTGAAGTGACTACCTTGAAGACATTCACAGCTGCAAACGTAGATGGGTCAGGCACAGACGCTTACTGTACGACTTGAAAGACACGCAAGAGAAAAAGAGGGGATTGACGCAGCTGCAAAACGACGTGATGTAGGAAATATTGATGGGAGGAAAACGCACGAGAGATCTTGATACCGTTAATGAGGACGTGAGTGGATATTGCGACAGCCGTAAGAAGGGGGGGGGGGTCGTAGGGATCGGAAAACGAGTGCGAACGGACTGCGTAGACGACGAGAAAGTGAGGAAGGTGGGGAGAGCGAGAGATACAAAATACGACCGGCAGAGATGATAGTTACAGCCTTGAGACGAGCATCTGTTCTGCCTGTGCCCACCGTCATCTAGCATGGAGCCTGATGTTAGCGACCTGGAAAACGTCAGCCTTCTTGAATAACTGACCTTGTTTTGGGAGAACCTAACCTAACCAAAAAATCGGACACCAATGCGTGTGTGGTCCAAACGGGCAAAAATTAAAATCGGTTCATGTGACGGATGGTGTGTTTCTGGCGGTGATCAGAGTTGAGAAATAAGGGCCAACCGGGAATAACAAGCGTCTTGTTCGACCTGCAGGAAGCATCGACACAGAAGAACGTTGAAACCTAGGGCTCGTCCATGGAAGGACCACACGCGTTCGATCTACCGCTCTAACAGACCGAGGAACGTCATCTCCTTGTTTCCCAGTCAAAAAATTGCGACCTGACACGCCTGATTTCCAATCTCTCGTCCACCAACCTCCCATTCCAACCCAACTAACCCTTCGCCGAATGTCTTGAACAAAAAAGAGCTGCCACGACTACACCAATTTGTGTCTGAGCAGTCTTGAGTGGAACATCAGTCGAATGAACAATTACGGCGGATCGGCGGACTTGCAAGCGGTGAGGGGAAGTCTCGGCGAGGGAAATCTAAGAGATAAACAGTGTGAACGACATCGGACCGACACAAACGAACATATTGAGTCCGCACCCAGCCACCATATCAATCGGACGGCTCCCTCGGACGACCAGAGCCAAGCGGTACTACCGTTCTTGGAAAGAAGGAAGCGCAGCGGTGAGAGGATCCTAGGTTAATGTTATGGTTGAAGTCGAAACCTGGGATAGGCGTCTGATGATCGATCATCTCTAACCTAACCACGCGGCGTATCAAACCGCTCGTTACCGCTTCATGTCGTAGATGCCACTTTTATTAGACTAGTAATACACCTCGTTCAGCCGCTTTTTCCTGCCCAATTATTCCTCGTAACCTCGATGTTTATCAACCTAGAATTCTAACCCCACCCGTTGCGACTAACCTATTAACCACAAGCAAATGATATCAGAACGAAGTACGCGCTGCTAGTCGATGCGACGCTCACAAGCTCTGAGATACACATAGTTAGTAAAGTTCGAAAAGAATCCACCTAACCATACGTACTCGCAACCTCGGACCACGACGTTCCCATCGGACATTTCTCCCCAAAGTCGATATCTACAACCTGTCTTGGAACGTCAGTTTCTTATCTACTCAAATCTGAACCACCGGCGTTTACCTTCTACATTGTCACCACCCTCATCATTCACACCCTGCTCTCCCATTCCCCATTCCTGCACCTGGACCTCGTCGTCGTAGATCTCAATCCCCGTCACTAACCTAACGCCTACCGTCTGCTCTCCCACGCGACCTTTTCTCCCTCCTCTCTTGAAACGGGATCTTGAGCGATTCGACCTTGTTCTGCCTTGATGCTAGTTCTCCTTCGCTGCTTGAGAGAATCTTTACGCGCGTATTTATGTTCGACACCTTCTCTATCTTCTTCGCGAAGAGAAGTAGTTCGGCGATGCCAGCCTATTTCAAACGTGGGTCAAAAGAAGAGAGCAGCGAGGGGAGGAACCGATCGGTTGGGGTGGTCGTCGTTGTTGTAGTTGGGGGGTTGGGGATTTGGCCGTACCTGGTAATAATCAATATTTCATCATTATCCGAATGACGGGTTGTGGTTGGAAAAAGAAACAGATTATCGAAGGTCTTGGCTTCGCAGATTCTTCGTCCAGCAAACACAGCGTTTGATCCAACCATCGCCGGTTAAGGAGACGACCATTAGAGTGAATGGAGGGTCTGGCGTTCGACGCTGAGCGCTGAGCCCTCACAACACGTGGACACGACCAGAGCCCAACCTTGGATGACGCTATTGAAATGTCAGATAGACCTACAAGAGAATGAGAAAGGTCTTACGCCAAACTCTTTCAAGAACCAACCTAAACCGGCAAAGTTAGACGTAAATCGTAAATCGCCACGCTGACTCGTGGGAGGACTAACAAAAAGTCGAATAATCCAACCAACACCACCGCATTTGGAGAAGCTACGGCAACGAGAAGTTGAAGAGAAAATTTGGGGATTCTATCCCGCGCAGAAGATCGATCGATCTCGAAATAGGAACCACGAACCCAAGCGGTATAACCGTTCTTGGAGAAAGTGTGGCGTTGGTGGTGGTTAGAGAAGACGAAAGCGAAATGGGTTCAAGTTGAACATTGAACCGCAAGAAGCGCCAGAACACTCACGGCGTGTACCTCCAACGCCCGACCGGAGATAACAAGACGTGCCCTGGCGGTACCTAAGGAAGAAGCAGCTACGAGACGCTTGGTGAAGGGAGTGGGCAATCAGGGGACTTTGAGAGCGAACCGCCTGTTTGAATAGAGTTCGAACCGCCGCTGGTTTCAAGATGGGAAAATCGATAAATTTCCGATCAAACCGTTCGCATCTCGTCGATAATTACTGAATACGGACATGTCCTCCAGAAAGCCCAACCTAACACTCCACTCGGCCTAGGATTACGAGCGGTGCAGCTATTCTGGGAGAGGGGACATCAGGCGAGAGTACCGGTGAAAGAGACATGTCACAAGAAACGAGGACGGGGTGCATGCAGCAGGCCAACCTCAAATCGTCCTCCGACTTCGCAACCGTGACGACTATCTTCCCCGACGTGAAAATCAATGCGGTCATCTTGGGATAAGGATCCCATGATGACGACAGCTAACGCTATTGGAGTGAACGAACGTATGTTGATGCACTTCATTCTAATCACGGGACAAACCTAACCATTCCGCATTCCAAGCGTGCAACGCAGTGGTCTTCAAGTCGAGTCGACAATCCAGATCCACGGTAGCCAAGACGTTTTGGAGGTCGGTACGATGTCTTCCACGGAGGTTGCTCAAGAGTCGAAGGAACAGGAGTAGCGGAAATGATGGGTTGGGTGGTAGGTCCGGTGGTGACACCGGTGGCGGCTTAGCCGGGGGTCTGGAAGGGATTGTGGACGTTGAGGCAGGGGAGTGAGATAGGGATTGGAGGACGACGAAGAGAGGAGTGCCAAGCCGTTAGGCGGTTGGACCTTCGAGCTGTAGACCAGTGAAGCGAGAGTGCCCAAATTTAACCTAACCTAGGGCAATGCGAAAGAGATTGTCAGTTCTCTGAACCGAGTGGCGGGAAAAACAACCAAACGCGTGGGAGAGGGAGGTTACTTTCCGAATGACTGACCTGGAGATGGAGATCCATTGTGGATTTCGAGGGCCTAGGAGAGAGAAGGAGTAAGATGGAGATTAGACGATGACAAAGCGAAGGCAAACGAGGTGAAGATATTAGGGAGGTTAGGTCAGGCGCAGCAGGGTTTCGTCGTCTTGAAGGGATATATACGGGATGATGGGGACAAGAGGGGAGACGTGACGAGCAACACAACGTACCGTTTGGTTTAGATCTAGCCCGTTCATAACCTAACCCAAGCGGGAATACAGTCACCTCTAATGTGATCGTCGGTTAGGGTCGAAAAGCGGCCTATGTGTTGAGATGGCCGTTTGAACATGGGAACCTACGGAGATAGCGTGATCGTGGAAGAGTGAGTGCAACCTGACGTCCCTAACCAGGATAGAAAGCGATTGTTCAAGAGCGCACCTGGCTCCACCGTTCGCAACCCATCCAATCCTCATCCGCCTCTCGTTCGTACATTCATAGTAGAAGAATCCCTCGCAAGGTCCTGAACGACAAGCTAACGATCCCACGATTGCATCGGGTTGGTGCTTGAGTCGGGCGGGGACGACTCATCAGTCAAACGAACCGTTGACACGGGTCGGCGGACTCGGCAAATGCGCCAGAATCTTACGCTAGAGTCACGCCCATCTCTTTGGGTGATATTTTTCGCGCCACCCGCAGAAGCTCTGTTTAGTCGGTTAAATATAAAACTAAAAGAAAAGCAACACAAAGTACCGATTGATTCGGTCGAGCCCAGTCACCGAACCCAAGCGGATCTATGGCCGTCCGCTCCGCCCCTTCTGTGAAAAGTTGCCGATGTTGAGAAGGTTGTTTGAAGATAGGAACCTATAGAGACAGCGTGAACGTGGATGGTTGACCTCAACATAGGTATCCAAGTTGGAGAAAAGGGGATTGTCTGGAATCGCGCCTGGGTTAGGTTAGGTTTCCAGCCAAACTCTCGTAGTGAGAGGGCCATACAACTGCAGAGGGGCTTGAACGACAAGCTAAGACGCCGAGTTGACGCCTGAATCGTATGGAATAAATACTTCGCCGGTCAATCATCAACACAAGTTGGCGGAGTTACGAACAGCACATGATCCTTGGACAGTACGGATGGGGATCGCTTGGGCAGCCAGGCAAAACATCCTTCCCTTCGGATGTTTAGGTTATCGCCAGAGATCTGGAATCTCAAATAAGCGGAACGTGTCAGTGAACGCTCAGATAGTTCAGAAACAACAGGCACCCGTTAAAAATGAGATTGAACCGATCTGGTTCGCCCTAGAACTCTCATTAATGGGAATTTGCCTTGGGCGGACGACGGCGCCGTGACCTGAGAAGGTGAAAGGACTTCGAAGCCGGGGCCTCCAAGATGCACGCGATATCCCCCAATAACCTAACCGGTGGAATAAGGCGTCAGTTGTAAGTAGCCACGCTGTCACGCTGGAAGACTTACCAAATGTCGAATATCTAAACCAACGCCATCACATCTGGAGAAAGCGACAGCGATGAGAAGTCATTGAGAATAGCAGGGGTTACAGCGCGCACAGAAGACTCGAATTCGCAAAAGAACCCAGGACCCCAAGCGGTATGACCGTTCTTGGAAAAAATGCAACTTGGGACTGATATCATCTCACCACTGCCGAAGCTAACCATCGAACATCGATCACTCACGATAGTCAACAGCGCGTGATTGGCTGATGCTCGCGGGGAGCACCCAGACCGCGTCCGTAGTAACTAATCGAGACTAACCTAACCGAGGCGTATTATAGAGCCAACCTGCAGGAGGTCCGATAACCACGAACAAACAAAAAAGAGGCCAGATTAGGACAACGTCAGACCGAAAAATAAAACAAACATAGCACCCTACGTGCTAGGACGAGCGAGCAGGTACCGATAAGGCGCGAACGGTACAACCGTTCACACCGCCGAGTGACGAGTAACTAAATGAGGGCCAGAGCGTGAGAGCGGATGATCAAAGTTGAAAGTCGAACATTCATCGAGCGATGCGTTAGATCGACTCCCCATAACCGACGCTTACGACGGAATCCCTAACCGAGTAACCAAGCAAGTAAATGATGTTGGGATTATTGATGGGAGAAGAACGCACGAGAGATCTTGATATCGCTTGTGGGGTGGACGTTGCGACAGTCGTAAGAAGGGGAACAGAGGGTGGTAGATGCAGAAAAAAAAAAGCGAGATGAAAGCTGAACCCGGATCTCGCGGCGATAGGAGCCGGAGAAAGGGACACACAGGTCGAGCTCGAAAGTGAGTGCGAACAGAACTGTGTAGGCGGTGAGAAATTGGGGAGGAAGGCGGGGGTGAGAGATGCGGAATACGGCCAACAGAGATGGTTAGGTTATTGCAAGGTTGAAACCTTCAGCGTTCTTGGAAAGAAGCTTTGCCATGCCCAAGAAAACGGACACGTTGAATGACGGACGAAATGGGACAGGAGTCTGGACGCCCAATTCCAAACGGTACAACCGTTCTTGGAGGGAAGATGGGTTGAGGAAGCGCTGATTGGAGTCGATGGAGAAGGCTGACCACGGATCGTCTTGTCCTAACCGCAGAAAGCTAGGGCCTAGAAACGTCGAATCAAGGGCTTCGTCCAGGGAAGGACCACAAAAGACCGGGAAGCAACCCGTGTTGGGGTCTACCGCTTTGGCGAACTGAGGAATACTATTTCAATGTTTCCCGTTCAAAAAATTGTAACCAACGCACCTGACTTCTGGTGTCTCGTCGAACCACTATCGCCGAAAGTCTTGAGCAACAGGACTCCCGCGACTGTGCCAACTTGTTTCCAATGCGTCTTGAATTGAATGTCGGTCGAATGAGCCATGAGAAAGTCTCGGCGAGAGAAGTCTAAGGTACAATCAGCCTAGACCGGTGCGAGCGATGGCTAACCTAACACAAATCAGCACATTGAATCCACACCCAACCAACCGAGTGAATTGGACGGAGACCCTAACCATCCCTCGGACAACCGGAGCCAAGCGGCATTGCCATTCTTGGAGAAGTTGCAGGGTCGGCGCTGGTGGGAGGAAGAATAAAGCGAAACAAGTTCGAGTCGAAGTTGATTTGAAAGAGGATTGCGGGATGGGGAAAAACTAACCAGTAAACGGAACGGCGCCGGCGGTTGTTATCGGGGGTTGGGTTTTTAGTCGTACGCGGTAATAATCAAAAGTTGAACATAGTTCGATTTCGTGCATCCGGATCGAGCACTTGAATTTCGTCGTGGATGGAAAAAAAAACTGTCAATCAGGCTCAAACAAGCAACACAACACACCTTTTGATCCAGGTGGGTTTGGTTAGGTGAAGATGACACGGTCAAAAGACACTAACAACAACAAACTCGTCCATGTGCGGAAACTTACAGGACCGAGGTATTGAATGGATTATCGCTGCGAGAGGATCTGAGATCACAACCGATGTACTTGGTCGAATCACTGCTTCTGAAGTCCACGTTGTACAATAGCAACAAGTCTACGATAACCTAACCATCAAGCACCTTTGGCGTCTTGTTCGGCCTGCAGCTGCAACGTCCGATACCAGTCAATGACTTTTGGGTGTGCTTTTACCTAGCAATAGTCGTCGTGTGAGCCCAAACATCACCCCCAGGTGCTAGAAAGGCTCACCTTCATCGGATTAAAATGGACGACTTGCAAACCTTCTAACGAGGAAGCCCGCGACAGGGCGACGTAACTTTGGCCTTGAGGTCGACGACGTCAGCCACCGCTGAATCGCAAAGCTCCAGAAGGAAAATCGCACCCTTTTCGAAAACTTTGGCAAGGTCTATCTTAACATACGGGAGGGTCTGACCTTGGCTCTTGTGTATCGACATCGCCCAAGCGAGAACCAACGGTATCTACACACCGTTTGTTAGCGATCTCGATCTCATACATGGGTGTGGCACTCACTTGAACACGTCTTGCGACGACAACCTCATTGTGTTCCTCAACCTTGAACTCGTCCCGGCCTACGAGCACGACTTCCTTACCCAACGGTGTCCGAAACTCCACGAGTGGGAACTTCTCATTGGATCCCCGAGAACCGCTCTCCGGCCCCGCTTCCACATCCTCATTCTCCCTCTCCGCCACCTCCAACTGCACCGGTGTTTTCCCGTCATACTGAACCAACACTTGCCTGATAAAGCCATTACCACCCTTAGAAGAGATCTCTCCTCCCAAGCCGCAAACCTCAGAGACCTTATAAAATCCTAGCACTCGCCCAAGGGATCCATTCACGAGGTTCTCGTCCACATTCTTGATGAGCATGACCTGAGCGTCGACTTTGATCTCGAGAAATTGTTGGGCAACCACGGTCTTGAGTAGTTGCGCCCTGAGATCACCTTTTGCCTTTCCACTGTCCCGAGATTCATAAGTCCGCAATTCTGTCCCTAGCCCATCCAGCCTCGCCTTGTTCGCATTGTAAACCTCGTTCCTCAGCGCAAACAGCTCGGTTGGGACGATTCCCTCTATCGCGGGGAGTGGCCGCCTCAAACTGTTGAACGTTGCAACTGCGGCTTGAGAAGCGACGCCCATCCTCAAAGAATTTAGTAGGTCGACGAAATCTGCAAAAGAGCATCAGGGACACCACCAAGGCCAATGAGCGGTGGACAACGAACTGTGGTCTTTCTGCCGAAATACTTGCGTGAGGGTAACCGTATGCTCGATGCATTTCCTCCATTCCTCGCTTTCGAAGGCAAAGAACGGCTCGGTCTTGCCTTTGGTAACCGGGGGCAGTTGGAAAAAATCGCCTGTGATGACCAACTGTGGACCATATGCGTCAAGTCTACACCACAGATTCAAGGACAACGGAAACACGCCTGCATGCCGCCAAATGGCCGCTTGGTACCCTTTCGTATGCTTTGAGATATCAGCGAGAGGATGTCGAATAGGCGTCCGTCCACCATGGACACTACGTCCAGTTCAATCGTACATCGCGGAGTGGGAATTGGGAATCAAGGTACTCACCCTCATCAATGATCAACACCTTAGTCGTTCTCCAACGATCGAGCGCGGGTTTGCACTTTCGAATGACCTTGACTTGCTTATCGAGATCGCATTGATTTGGTTTGACCGCTCCCCAAGAATGGATGGTCATACCTGTTGGACATAGGACGGTCAAGTCAGTGGGTTAATCCTAACGGGGCCGCCAATGTCGTAAAAGGTCTCAAGCGGGAAACATTTACAGGCCAAAAAACGATGAAAAACTTACCGCCGATGTTCGAGGCGGCCATCCCTGTACTAGCCGTAACAGAGACAACAGCTGGTTTCTTTGCATATTTCTTCTTCAGGGCCGCGATGATCACCCGGAGCAATAACGACTTTCCGGTCCCTAACCAACACAAACGCCATATCAGTGAGAGGCTGCACGAGATATAGGCGGTCGCGTGAACGTGGAAAAAACGCACCTGCAGCCCCAGTGAAAAAGACATTCTTCTCTTCGTCCACCACCATCTTCAGCACCATCTTCTGTTCGTCGTTTAGTGGCACAGGTTGACTTTCGCCCTCGTTCGAATTCGAAGAAACGGGATATAGTGGCGGGAAGTAATGGCTGATCTTTGATTGTTTCGCTGGCCTGTCGGAATTATTTGCATCTGAGTTCCGTTTGTTCGAAGACGAAGTCGTTGACGCGTTGTTCTGTGACGTCGTGCGCATGGCGGAATACCCCTACGTTAGATGGGTTAGGAACGTAAAGGAGGGGATTACTGCCGCTGTTAAGCAGTGAAGTGAGAGCGGCGAAAGTTGACCTGATGGGTGGGCAACGCGATAGACATTGTCAATTTTCTGAAGCAAGTGGCGAGAGCAAGAACGGGGGAGGGGTGTTACCGTACGACTGACCTGAATGGAGACCTGCTGTAGACGTCGAGGGCCCAGTAAGGGATAAGGCTAGGGCGCAAAGAGCAAGATAGGGATCGGACGATAAAAAACCGAAGCCAGACGGGGTGAAGAGAGTGAGGGAGCACGCAAGCAGGGTCTCGTCGCCGTATGGCGATATGCGCGATGATGGGACAGAGGCGGGAGACGAGGAGGTGAAGATAAGCCCCAACTCCGGAGCAAGCAAGAAGCGGTTTTTTGCTGACGCATCTGGTTCAACAGTTCGTGACCTAACCTACACAATAATTCAACAGTCAAACGAACCATCGACACGGGTCGGCGGACTTACGGAAGAACACTTTATAAGAAATTGAACCAGGCGAGGTGCGACACAGAATGGGGCTTCTCTCCCAACGTGCCTGAGGGAAGATTTGTTGAGAAGACGGGACGGGCAAAGATCGCGGGTTGAATTCCATGCGACCGTTGGGGTTCTTCGATGTTGGAAAGTAGCTGCCTGTCGAGGTGAATGAGCGACCAGTCGGCACAGCCGTCCCTGGTTTCTCGCGGTTGCCGCAGTCAGTGGCGGACTTGACGATGGGAGAGAGTGAAGCCGAGAGAGAGAGAGAGAAGCGGGAAGCGAAACGAGTCTTGGTACTTCCGTCCTGCCGATATGACTGGCACGGGTCACGTGCCATTCGAGATTTGTTGCTCCCGCCTGATGAGCAGTACTTACAACACGCACTCGTTTGGGAAAGTGACCTGTCGACGATGGTATGATGACGAAAGCGAAATCAGTCAAGTTGAACATTCGATAGCGAGATCACACAAATATATATAGCATGTACCTCCCCCGAGCGATCGGCGATAACAGCGAAGACCCCTGATAATACCAGCCTAACCTAACCAAGAAGCGACGCGTTCGGCGAAGGATACCTTGGGAGCGTTCCGCCTGTGATCTAGAATTGTCTTGTAGAATTTTCCGAACAAATTTGAGGCCGCCACTGGTTTCTAGACAATAGTCCTCTAATTACTCCGTTTGCATCTGGTTGATAATTCACAGGAGCAACGTATGAACACACCTGTCCTCCAGAATACACAGCCAGACGCTCCACCATCTCACATCCCTCCAGTATCTTGATCTAGGATTCCGAGCGGCACGACTGTTATGGGAGAGGTGAAGATCGAGGCGAGATGCAGAGTTCGGGTCGTTAATTCTTCCTACCAAGTCTCCAGGATGGGTGCGATAACCCCCAATAATATTCCTTAACCGGTTAAATAAAGCGCCAGCTGTACGTCGCCATGCTGGCCCGTCAGAAGACTTGCCAAATGTCGAACGATTCAACCGACACCCGCATTTGGATGATACATCGGCGATGAGGCTTGAGCGGCAGCCTAAGATCTTCACGATCTAACCTAGCTGATGCCTGAGTCATACACAAATAATTCATCAGTCTAACGAACCATCGACACGGGTCGGCGGACTTACGGAAGAACGCTCTACAAAAAATTGAACCAGGCGAGGTGCGACACAGAATGGGGCTTCTCTCCCAACGTGCCTGAGGGAAGATTTGTTGAGAAGACGGGACGGGCAAAGATCGCGGGTTGAATTCCGTGCGACCGTTGGGGTTCTTCGATGTTGGAAAGTAGCTGCCTGTCGAGGTGAATGAGCGACCAGTCGGCACAGCCGTCCCTGGTTTCTCGCGGTTGCCGCAGTCAGTGGCGGACTTGATTAAGGGGAGAGTGAAGCTGAGAGTGAGTGTGAGGGGGGAAGAGGAAAGGAAAGAAGTGAATTATAACCGTCGTCGCAGACTTTGGGGCGGGTCACGTGATGTGTTCCGACGTGCTGGCTCACAGTAGATATCGAGCCCAAGTCATCAGGGCGATTTCGACGAACCTGAACGACACGTCAACAAGAATCGCGAGAACATGAATGTGATATCAAGTCTGTATCCACCTCGAGGCAAAACTCCTGAATGAAACGAGCCGTACTTACGTTAGGCCAGCCTCGAATCGTCCTCCGACTTCACACCCGTAATAGCCATCTTCCCCGACGTGAAAATCAATGCGGTCGTCTTGGGATAATGATCCCATGATGACGACAGCAAGCGCTATTAGAGTGAACGAACGTGAGTTGATGCACTTCATTCTAATCACGGGACAAACCTAACCATTCCGCATTCCAAGCGTGCAACGCAGTGGTCTTCAAGTCGAGTCGACAATCCAGATCCACGGTAGCCAAGACGTTTTGGAGGTCGGTACGATGTCTTCCACGGAGGTTGCTCAAGAGTCGAAGGAACAGGAGTAGCGGAAATGATGGGTTGGGTGGTAGGTCCGGTGGTGACATCGGAGGTGGTTTGGATGGGGGTTTGGAAGGGATTGTGGACGTTGAGGCAGGGGGAGTGAGATAGGGATTGGAGGACAACGAAGAGGAAAGTGCCAAGCCGTCAGATGGTTGGACCTTCTAACCTAGAGCAGTGAACCGAGAGCGCCCAAAGCCAACCTAACCTAGGGCAATAAGAAAGAGATCGTCAGTTCTCTGAAGCGAGTGGCGGGAAAAGCAACTAAACGCGTGGGAGAGAGAGGTTACTTTCCGAATGACTGACCTGGAGATGGAGATCCGTTGTGGTTTTCGAGGGCCTAGGAGAGAGAAGGAGTAAGGTAGAGGTTAGACAATGGCAAACGGGGTGAAGATATTGGGGAGCACACGAAGATGTGCAACAGGGTTTCGTCCTCTTAAAGGGATATACGGGATGGCGGGGACAAGAGGGGAGGCGTGACGACCAACACAACGTACCGTTTGGTTTAGATCGAGTTCGTTCATAACCGAACCCAAGCAGCAATACAGTCACCTCTAATGTGATCGTCGGATAGGGTCGAAAGTAGCCGATGCGGTGAGAAGGCCGTTTGAACATGGGAACCTACAGAGATAGCGTGATCGTAGAAGAGTAAGTCTAACGTACCTAACGAGGATAGAAAGCGATTGTTCGAGAACGCACCTGGCTCCACCGTTCGTAGCCCAAACAATCTTGATTCGTCTCTCATTCGTAGCGGAAGAATCCTTCGTGTTCGCAACGTCTTGAAGCTTTAAGGACAACCCAAGGATCCCACGATTGCATCGGATTCGTGCATGAGTCACGCAGGATGATTCATCAGTCAAACGAACCGGTAACACGGGTGGGTGAGACTTACCAAATACACCAGAAGAGTGCATTACAAGAGATCGCGCTAGAACGACATCTCCTTTAACCTTCGCCGATATCCACTCCTCATGGTCACAACCGATCCCTCCACGGGGGCCCTCCTGCATCTCCTTCGTCTTGTCCAACAGCTTCCAACACAGCTCTCCGAGACTTCCACCGATGAAGCCATGTACTTGGAGGGAGATAGGCAAAGAAGTTGCCGTGCACATATCCTCATCCCGTCCCCAACCGTCGTTCAACCCCATCCTCGCCCAAACTGTCAGCTGTGTACAAGCTCATTAGCTATTTTTCCAGAAAGTCGTACGGCTGTGAGAATAAAATCAAATCATCCTCACGTCCTGTGAAACGAAAGTCAAGCAAATAAAATAAAACCTGGGGCGTTCCTGGACCCGAATTGAATGTTCCCGATTCCGGTTGGGGCAGGGAAGCGCGATCGAAGTCTGCGAAGTCACCCAGTCCGTACAACGGTTACTGGGTTACTGGGGTACCAGGGTCCCAGCAGCAAAGACTCTCGGAGAATAAGAGAAGCAGAGGGAGATGAGACGGGAGCAGAGGAAAGTGCCAGATGGTAAGCGATAAGCTGAACCATTGCCAGCGCCCAGCGCCCGCGCTTGCTTATGTAACCAAAGGAACCGATTTCCCACGAATGCTCACACCAGCCGACGGCGTGCCAGGTATTTGACTTGATGTCGTGCAAATACTTTGTAGACCTAGCCACCCCATTGTAATGCCAAATACTAATCTAGTGATCACGCTTTTATCTCTCGGAGTTATTCAATTAACAGATACTTTTTGCCGCTGCCGTGCGATAAATGCGATGAATGGACTTTACATATAGCTGGCCTCTTCTTCAACACGCCAGTTAGGTGAAAGAATCGCTTTACCTTCGCATTTTAACAACCTAACCTACATACCGTACCCCAATGTCCCGTATTTAGCGTCCTATCCATCTGGGCGTAGGCCCGTCATTTTTTGCGCGCTCAGCCACCGGAATCCTCCATGCGGCTTTCCCACGATTGACGCGGCTGTCTCACACGCCACCCTCTCACGGGCGAGGTTAGGAATCTGCCACGCGGCTTTCTCACGATCCGCGCGGCTTTCTCACAGTAAGCGCGGCTTTCCCACCAGTCCATAAAGCCACCGCCGGCATTCTCCGCGCGGCTTTCTCACGATCTACGCGGCTTTCCCGTCCATTCGTCCTCGAGACCAAGCCGAGCCAAGCCGGCGGTCCGCTTTGTCCATTTTCAATTCGATCACTTGATTCGGACTGTTGCTCCTAGGAATCAGCCTACGCTCGACGTTTCGAATACGCTGGTCAATTTTATTCGCTAAAGAGACGCAATATACATCATGAGAGGGGTCAGCTACGCATAAGGAGGAACAACGGGACGACGGCGAAGTAGGTAAGTGACGTTGGAGCAGTAAAAATCGGCGACGGCTGATTCCAATGGGATAATTTCGGCGAGAGTAGGGGGGTCGGGCAGATTGATGTCGAAACCGAGTGGCTTCTTTCCCGGCCAATTGTCCATGAAGTCACGAACGGCTGTAAGCCATGCCGCGCGGTCAGGGAGCCTGGAACGAGGGATCGGGACTGGCACGGTCATGGAAAATGGTGACATAAAAGGCCGCATCCGTACGCAAATGTCGTCCGGCGGATCGTAAGTCCTGTGGTATTCGATGTCGAACATGTCGTAAAAGAAGTTGAGGTCCGAAAGCTCGCAAACAGCCTGTCGAACCATATCGAGCGTGATCTTGTCGTGCACCGGTCCTGGAGTTTCCTCTCTCAGGTGCGCGTAGTCCTCCCTCCTGAGCGATAACACCTTTCCTAACCTTGTGAACTCGGCAAAGTTGATTCGGGCGATTGAAGTTTCGGTACCCGGCTTGAATTGGGATGTTGAGAACGAACCAGCGATGAAGGACTTCCACGCCTTCCTCGTCGCAAACTCAGGGGGTCGTCGCACAGAAAAGACTGACATCAGCCAATTCGCTTTGACTATCCTCCACACTGCGACAAACTCCTTGGCCCTCTCCTCGGTCGTAACCCCGGTTATCAAGTCGATCGGCGGAAAAAAACGGGGTTGATGTTGATCGCCCTCGAGTGGGACCTGTGCAAATTTTCTTGCAGCGCTAACCCACGCTTCGACAGCTGGGGGTACGAGTGATCGATGGAGGTCTGGATTTTGAATGTTATCTGCTAGACGTTGAACACTTGTCTTCGGTTGATAAATTTTGCACACTTACTGTTCTCGACGCCCGCGTTTACAGCCTCGTGATCTGTGAAGGATAGTCAGTATTCAGAAGATCGTAACCTAACCTAACGTACACGGGTTATTCACGATCTCCCCATCCTCCTGTTGTCGCTTTCGCTTCGTTTGCTGTCTGAAGCTCTGTTAGCGTCCCATGCCAAAAGCCATTGATAGGAAGGGCACTCACTCTCCCTCTAGCCTTGTCCTGGCCCAGGTATCTAACCCTCCTAGCAGAACCCCCGTGTCGTACTGGTACTGGGCAAAAACGGGCACAATGTCCTCAGCATAGCCGTCATCCCTGAAGCAATCGCTGGGGAGGCGAGCGCGGCTTTGATAATTTCTCGGCATGACGCGCTTGTGCATGTAGTCCTCAAAGGGAGGGATGAGAGGTCCCAGGCGGATTAACCAAACAGGTATCCCCATCGCCAAGTAATCCGCGCACACAGCCTCGTCCATCGTCCGGACTCCAACGACGTTGTTGTCGATCGCTGGATGGTCGAAAGTGGTTAACCTTGGTAGATACTTCGTGTGGTAATCGATGTACCCCTCGGATTCGAGGCAAAATCTTGCGGCGAGTCCGAAGTCCTGCCGAAGTTTGGGTAAGGGTCCGAAGGATTTTGAGAGCTTTTCCATGGCTAAGCCTAGCGAGTTGATGAGGCTGGCGAGTCGTGGGTGGCGTCCGTCAGCCGTGGAGAGAAACGCACTCGCACGGTTAGCGGTCCGCGAGACAGCAGCCTCAAGAGCTCGAATGACAACTGTGGAAATCGTCCCCATCCGTAGAATTCCTTCCCAAGTGTCCGTAAAGTTGATTTGCTTCTTGGTAAGGCCGCGGCGGAATAGATAGACCGGAGATTTTTCGTCAGGATCAAAGATGGGGGTACATGGTAGGTGAGGCGCGCCAGGATGGTGGTTTTGCGGCCAGCAAACGGGATCATCCCACCCGAACGTCCCATCCTCGCGAACTAACACCGGGGTTTTGATGCTTCGGATTACCGGGCACCAGTCAGCATTCGGAGTTGAGACGAATATGCGCGAGTAGTCGTTCGTTTTGCCGGTGATTCGATGGGAATCGTCGTAACACGCTAAGATATCAGTAGCCTTTGGCTTATCTGAAAACAATCTATTAGCCTAGCCCCTGTGTACAGTATAGCACGCGCACCTCCAAGAACTTCCCTGTCCTGATCGCCCTCTCCAGAACGCGAATCGCCGTCCATCCGTTGAAGAGAGCTGGCCGTATAACGGTTCTCAGCTCTCTAGGTTACGCGGTAAGCGCGTTAAGATTGCTGGAGAAGCAAAAAAGAGAGACAGGCGGTGGGGAAGGGGGTCGACAGAGTGTCTGCGAGTCGCACGACCGTGGCACTTGGTCGGTTTCTAAGCGATTTCCCACGATCGCGGCTGCTCGTGGGTTCAAGTCGCCTATGGCTTTGTACATCGCGAAATAAATCACTTGGACTATACGGATGTGTACTGTTTATCGATACAAAAATGCCTTTTCTCCTCAAATTATACCGTCAAAATGAGTCGTTGGGGTACAATTCCATTGAGGTTTAGTCGGTGCAAAAAAAAAATACGAGCACGTCTCATATCTTTCATTGTGAACTGTAGGCTACATTGTACAAGGTAAAGAAGCAAACGACGATAGGCGTTGCCAGAAGAGATACTACAGGGGGGGGGGGGTTGAGGGTACAATCAAGGAGGAGGCGTTCTCCTCTCCTCTGCTGGACGTAGGCGGCGATCACGCGTTCTCGGCACCGTCCTGAGGTGTTGTGGGGTTTGGATGCACGTCTGCAATAGATGCACCACTCACTGGGGCGGAAATTGTCAGATATTGAATGGATCAAATCAACAGATTGCATACCAGGTTCATCCGCCACCACACATGGTGGATCGCGTTGCCTGTTTAGGGCCTTGTTCCTCTGATACTCGCTGCGCCGTGTGGTTTGCTTGGCGCGAGCCTGCGCAGCCAGATACTGTCCAGGATATGATGGCTCAAGTACAGTGCTAACGTCTTGATCTTCTAGGGGTGGTGGTCCCCCATCGTCTTCGAGATCGTCTTTGTTCTCATTGAGATCATGGACCGCGCCGTCCACCGCTATGGACAGCGGATATGGAAATAAACTTACTCCGTTGGTAATCACGACGCACCTTGGTCCACCAGACGTTCACCATCTTTTTCAGGGGCAGGGGTGCTTATTGGGGACTGCATTGTATACCTAACTCGGCTGAGGGGGACTGAAACCAGGATAAGGATGGATGGCGGTCGTTGCGATAAAGAGACACGATGATCGGCGATTGAGTCGCGATAACGATCGCCAGAATGAGCGCCGTTATGTAACGATAGCTAGATCATGATAAGACCGGTCAACTAACAATAGTAACGGCTGTACTTACGTAATGAACGCATGGCGAGTGGCGAGTGACTGAATCCATGACAAAATTCTACTCAGGTCCCACCGGTCGGACGACGCGCGAAGCGAGGAAAGCGGAAGCGGGATGATCGGAAACTGCGGACCTCAGCAGAAGTGGCTGGAAGTCAAGTAAGGCCTTTGAGACATCGGAGGGGGGGTCGCTGTGGCTCGGGACGTACTGGGAAAACAATAGCAACACTGGACGTCGCATCGCGAACATCGGGAACGCGTGGTACGCTGGAACGTTCACAAGATTCCAGAATCGTTCGCGACGATAGGGAATTCTTGGGCGAAATGTTCCTGAGACGCGGGTAATCAAGTCTTTGCAAAAAACGCGGCGGGACACCGGGCTTTGCCGCTTGTCGGCCCTAGCCTTATCTCCAATAAAAATTCAAATCCTATTGTTGGTGCCCATCTGCGCCGTTTAAAGTTTAGACATGGCGGCAATCAAAATACCCAATGGAAGATATGCAACATTGCGATCCTTCCTGACTCTGATTGTTTGAATGGCTAGTCTATTTTCGAGGACAACAGCTTCGGCCGAAAAAAACGACTTTTGCCTTACTATGTACACGCCTGACCTCCGGCTAAGTGCAACCGCCCCAGAAATCCGGCTTGGTCCAAGTGCAGGCACCGCATGAACAACCGCCCCGGAAATCCGGCTCAGTAAGGCCGCCCCAGCAATCTGGCTTGGCAGTGCTCGCGCCTCTGACCTCCCCGACAATCCGGTTTGGTACAACCGCCCCGGAAATCCGGCTTGGTTTTTGAGGACAAAAACCCATAGAAACACCTCCCCGGCAATCCGGCTCAGTAAGGCCGCCCCAGCAATCTGGCTTGGCAGTGCTCGCGCCTCTGACCTCCCCGGCGATCCGGCTTGGTACAACCGCCCCGGAAATCCGGCTTGGTTTGAGGAAAAAAAATTAAAGGAACACCTCCCCGGCAATCCGGCTCAGTAAAGCCGCCCCAGCGATCTGGCTTGGCATAATCCGCGCCTCTGACCTCCCCGGAAATCCGGCTTGGTACAACCGCCCCGGAAATCCGGCTTGGTACAACCGCCCCGGAAATCCGGCTTGGTTCGAGGGTGGTGGTTGTGGTGGGAGACCACAATCGATCAATGATCGGTGACGCGTCACAAAATAAGTCGCGTTGTTTGCACATGTTTGTCACGTGACTCACGTGACTCCCGCCTCCAATCACAAGACCTGGCTGACGCGACATTGCTCGACAATGACCCGCCACCGAATTGGCGTGATCGGATACCGATGTAAACTGCTGTATTGTCATATCGTAGTTGTGATAGCAGGTTTAATTGTAGAGATAGTGGGTGTACAATATGATAACATTGTGTCGTTGATGGGGGAGGGAGGAGCGAACCACACAAGATTAAGAAGAGACGTCCAACTCACACATTTTCAAAATTGATGGCACCGCCGGGTCGAAAGATAGTTGTATAGTAAACAGTGAAGACCTTGCTCAACCTCTCTCTCGACAGCAATGCGCCGCCACTATCCCAACTTTTGGTACGGGCAAGTCCTGGCGATAATCCATAAGGCAGCGCCTAGTGACGGGTGTTCATTCGCGCCCATCGACTTCCTCGATTGATGTTTTTCGTGCGGGATTTGAGAGTTCTCGAGTACGGTAGAGGCAAGCTGTGCTTTCGGGGTCACTCGGGATATGTTTCAGTCTTCCCCCCGCCTATGGTTCCAACGTCAACACCGGATATCTCGCAAGCCGCGCCCCATGTTCAACATATTTCCTTCACTCGATCGATGCAATGTTCCCCAAGTGTCCCATGCCTGTCAATACCCACGTACCGTGTTCCAAACCATGGTATTCAGAGCTTCGTTGAAACTATCCAAGTAAACATAGGTTGTCGGCAAGATTCGCACCCCACCTGGTCACTTTTCTTCTCCCTTGATCGAAGGGAAGATTTTAGCTTTCGATACATAAGAGGATCCCTGTAGCGTAGAATTCAATTAATAAACCACAGATTGGATGTACTCTTCGGTCGGGTGTACAGAACGTCGTCCTAGGTATCACCCACCAGGGTGGACATTATAGGGGCAAAGAACGCAAACGATAACCTACGCCGGACACGAACAGGGCGGGAAATATGCACAGGAAGAGAAGTGGGGTACGTGAGCTGCCCTTGCGAGCAACTCCGAAACCCATGACAACCTCGGTGTCGTTCTAGAACATTAATAACCGCTACAGGACACCCGATCGCAGAGAAGAACAGGTATGCATACATGGTACCAGATTTGTATCACCGCCAAGACCGTCACCAGGACTTGCCTACGCCAAGCTTTGAGATGGTGGCATCGTGCTGTTGCTGAAAGAGAGATCGGGCAAGGTCTTCAACACAGCTATTTTTTCGACGCGGCGGAGTTTACATGCGCCATCAATTTTGAAAACCGCTGTAAACATGGCGACAATCAAAATACCCGATGGAAGATATGCAACATTGCGATCCTTCCTGACCCCGGTTATTTGAATGGTTAGTCTATTTTCGAGGACAATGGCTTCAGCCAAAAAGAAACGACTTTTGCTTTGCTATGTACACGTCTGACCTCCCCGGCAATCCGGCTCAGTGCAACCGCCCCAGAAATCCGGCTTGGTCCAAGTGCAGACACCACATGAACAACCTCCCCGGAAATCCGGCTCAGTAAGGCCGCCCCAGCAATCTGGCTTGGCAGTGCTCGCGCCTCTGACCTCCCCGGCAATCCGGCTTGGTACAACCGCCCCGGAAATCCGGCTTGGTTTGAGGACAAAAACCAAAAGAAAAACTTCCCCGGCAATCCGGCTCAGTAAAGCCGCCCCAGCAATCTGGCTTGGCGTAATCCGCGCCTCTGACCTCCCCGGCAATCCGGTTTGGTACAACCGCCCCGGAAATCCGGCTTGGTTTGAGGAAAAAAAATTAAAGGAACACCTCCCCGGCAATCCGGCTTGGTAAAGCCGCCCCAGCAATCTGGCTTGGCATAATCCGCGCCTCTGACCTCCCCGGCAATCCGGCTTGGTACAACCGCCCCGGAAATCCGGCTTGGTTCAAGGGTGGCGGTTATGGTGGGAGACCACAATGGATCAACGATCGGTGACGCGTCGAAAATAAGTCGCGTTGTTTGTACATGTTTGTCACGTTATTCACGTGACTCCAGCCTCCAATCACCAGGCTGACGCTGGACATATTGACTGCCGGTGCGTCTGGTATGTCAAAAAATATACTGCCCGGTAGGATCCACCCAGTTTTTCTGTAGCGTTTTTCGGGTCCGCCGGCGTCTCACTGGGGTCTATTGGGTGGATGAGGGAGCATGGGGACATGTTGTGGTCCTCGTCATAGCTGTAGTGTAGCATCGCGATAGCAGTAGACCACAATTTATTCTCATTTCCCCCCCTTTTGGCCGTTCGGATTCCCTCACACAATGAACAGGGAAGGATATGATATAGGATTGGGCTGATTGAACACTACAATCCACTAGTATCGTGATGCAACGCCACAGGTAGGATGTACAATGCGTGGGGGACGCTGGATATTGACGGCTGGGTCTCAGCCTTTGGCGCCCCTCATCCAAGAGGTTTCAATCGTTGCATTCGCTCTCGAATGTCCTTCATGGGTTGGAACGTAAACGTAGGCAATGTATGGCGTTCATTACGATTGGTGAAAGGTATGAGAGATATTGCAACAACTGTGGTAAACCGGGTACTACATATCAGAAAAGGGGAGTGCTCAAGAGATGAATACGAGCTATCTTCTCTTCTTCCTCATGGCCTCCGACTCAGGCGTCTGTACAGGGAGACGCTTCCGGCGCTGGTTCTCAGGTCGGTTAGGAGGGAGGGGAGGGTCGCCTATCTGCGAAGCCGATCGCGAGTGGGAGAGGTTACGGGCGGGAATCCGGATGAAAATCGGTGATGGAGACGCCATCGTCGTCGGCAATGATTCAGAACGAACGATTTCGTCTGAGGCGGTCGGGAGAACGGGTGGCCTTGAAGACATACCGCTTTGGAATGCCGACGACGACGCAGATGTCGATGCGTCTTTTGAGGGCGTCTGAGGCCTGCTCACGGGGGGGTGGATTCCTGGGGGCTTGTTAACGCCATCTCCCTCACCCATATCCTTATCCCTGCCCTCGCCCTTGTCCTTTCCCTTTCCCTTGCCCTTGTCCTTTCCCTTACCCTTGCTCTTGCCCCCCTTCCTTGCATTCCTCGCCGCCGCCTCATCCGCTAGCCTCGTCCTTGCCCTCCATTTCTCCTCAGGTTCCCATTCAACCGGATATGTACCCTGGGGGTACTCCGTCCTCACAAGAAGCTTCTTCCCCAGGACAGTTGATCTGTCCAGAAGCGGGTTGGGAAGATAGCATCGGGACTTACAGCCCGAACACTCATACATGGTATTCGTGCCTCCAGTCTTCGACGTGATGAGCTGGTCACACCTCCGGCCACACATGATACGTCGACCATCTGGTTGGAGTGGCATCAGCTTCGTGATCAGGAAATGGCCTTCTGGCTTGAGGGAGAGAACCGGTTGGTGGGCCAGTGCCCATGACGGATCCATCGAGTGCACTGCAATCATGTCGAGATTGAGAGGCGATTGAACCCAGAGCCTGGCAAACTCTGCCACCGGGATGGCAACCTCGCCGACGACAGTGGCTCGGTTGCCAAGGGACAGCACTGCGTCTGCACAGTGCCTAGCAGGGAGGAAAAGGTCAATGGGTAGATGACAGCGATACAAAGGGCTGTTACTTACCCTTCAAGCAATAGCTCGCGGGACATCGTCTGGGCAACAGACGGCCCACATGCGAGGTTCAGGATGAGACTTCTGTGGTAATGCTGTGGCGTTTTTTCCGCGCTGGAAATATACTGTAACACCTCCTTTGGAATTACTTCGAAAAGCTAGAGTAGTGTAAATTCGTAAATTCAGGGGAAAGAATAGCTGGAGTAAGGGCACACCTCCCAAAGCGTACATGTCTCATAGGAGACCTGGTCGTGTCCCTTCCAAATGAATAGACCATCTTCAAGGCAATGGGCATCAATGACAACGATGATCTTGGCGTGTTTGTGCGCCTTGAGGAATTTGCGCGCCGCTTCCGAACTCTCCTCATCGCAGTACTCGAATCCCTCGTGTGGCTCCTCGCGGCGCTTCCCTTCCTCGCCACCCAGTCGAATGTCGATGCGCATCAACTAGCGAAGAGATCAGGAGTGCAAAGACCAGATGGCAAGGAGATCCATACAAGTTGGGCGGTGTTAAAGTAGTTGAGGGCGAGTCGCTCATGGAGGAACCGTCCGAATAGGGTCTGTGTCGCATGCCAGGTAATAGCAACGATGAGGACCGGGGGGTCATATCGATACCAAATTTTGGCTTTTTCGGGAAGCACGATGTTGTCCCTCAGAACCAGCTGGGGGGAAGTGTTAAACGGGACGTCGACCGAGTTGCTTATTAGGCGGTACATACCTTGCACGGAACCTTTGCACCAGCGGCACAGAACGGACAATAGAAAACAAAGTCGTCGGTCCAGATGATGCTGTTAAACTCCAAACACCCACCACCCGAGCCTCGAGTTACGACGCAGATGCCGACCCTGCATCCGGCACACAGCACTAGGGTCTCACCAAAGTCGCCACAGCATGAGCACCACTGTGGAAGCTGTTACGATTGTTCGTTTCGGAAGGAACAGTGCCACGAACGTTGGAATACAATAATGGATCGATGCTAGGGGCCATGAATGGTGGACGCATATCGTCCTTAACGGCATGGGGTATGGCCCGCCCCGGGTTCGCTCCTGAGATAATCCTCTTGGCAGCATCAGATAATATCTTGACGCCCTTGCCTCGCACTTGGACTATTTGAGATGCATCATAGATTAAGACAGCAAGACACGTACTGCGCCTCCCCTGATCCTTGTTGACGGCGTTGGCCTCCTTGTCAAACGTTGTCTTGGTCAACATCTGACCCGCGACCTTCGCCTCGCTTTGGGCCACGATGTTTTTTACACCACGGTAAACGCACTGAGTTGTAGATGATGCTGAAACCATGGCGTCGGCAGGGGGAACCGATTAGAAGAGAGATGAGGAGAGACGAAATGAGCACACAGGCTTGCCGCCCCGGGTTCGAGCAGGTGTACCTCGCCGCTTACACATGTTTGCCTCGAGGCATACACATGTTGCCTCGAGGCATACACATGTTGCCTCGATGCATACACATGTTGCCTCGAGGCATACGCATGTTGCCTCGAGGCATACGCATGCATTCCCCGCTGTTTTCACACGGGGATCGGTTACCATCGCGCGTCACTGCCAATCTAACCAACCCTCATCCATCTCTACCAGTCGCTAATCGCTCAGCCATGGTGTCTACTCGCGCACAATCGAAAGCGGAGGCAACGAGCAAGGGGAAGCCATCCGCCAGTGCCGTAAAGAAGGGTTCAACAAATGCGAAACAGCCAACCGCGTCGACAAAGACGATCAATGAGACGCAGGTAGATCTCTCCCGAGGCCGATCCACCACAGACATGGCGTCAGCGGACAACATCACCGATCCTGGTATGGTTACTGGTGCAGTAGTGGAGCTGGTCCACGACAATCTCTTCGATGCTTGGGCTGTTGATCCACACCACTCGATGCAGTTCATCTTTGACGCGGTTAGCCCCGCGAGGATCTTCCACCCCACGCGAAAGTACTCCGACAAATCTCCGTTCGTCACATACACCCAAAAAAACATTAACATCGCCACAGAAGAGGATCCAAACGTGGATCGGTTGCCGTTCGTGCCAAAGCCATACAAGTGAGAGCGTTCCGCCGGTGTCTTCTCTGCCATCGCCACTCATTGTAATGCGATCAGGCCAAAGTTCAAGTTTTCGCGCTGCATGGATATAGACACCTATCTCAATTGGGATCAGGGCGATACGGCTATGGTCTCCTTCCGGAGTATCCCGGTGCAAAGGCGACGTGCGAAGCGACGGAAGACCAACAAGGGTGGAAAGGTTGATGGGGTCAGAGTATCCAAATTCGTCCTCATCCCCTACGCTGGGGTGATTGACCAGTTCGTCGCCGAATCCCTGCATGCCGAAAGCGACCACGGGCATGAAGCGGTCAGGCGACAGTCATACGCCATGGAGATGCTGGATATGGTTGCAGAGGAGTTGACCACCTTCAATGGCGCGCCGGCCAGCTTTCGTTCCAAGGTCCTCACCCCTGTTCTACAGCGACATCTCACGGGCGTTCCAGACTCATACGGGCCCACCGTTCGTTTCGCGATGCAGGCCAAGGGTACCGACCCCACCATCGAGGAGGTCACGACGTTCTACCTGAACATCGATCCGGTCGAGCCGAGGTGGATCCAGAGCTATCGACGCAACGCTCTGTACATTCCCGAGGTGAGGTGGCACATTCGTGTCCTTCTAGATGGACAAGAGACTGCGACCATTGGGCAACACGAATACTACTACGACGTCAGGCACAACCATGACTACATTATGGAGGCCATCGCCGAAGACCGGAGCGACGACGTCATCCAAGACGGAAGACCACTCCTCAAGCGCTACGAGGTCGACGTAATCGTTTGCGAGCGGATCGACGCGTTCTTTCAAGCAGAGCTGAACCACGTGGTTAGTAACAGCCATTCTTCTAACCTATTTACTTGGATTGACCATTTTCTTACAGCAAAATATATATAGAGATTCTGTGCAACAAAACGGGAGCAGGAGGCAAAAAGCGAGACTCGGACTTGGTGGGAAGGCTCCCAAAAACTCTGCGGTGACCAGAACCGTTGAGGTCGATCGAGAAGACTCGGACTCGGACTCGGACTCGGACTCCGACAGGTCAGACCTGAGCACAGAAGAGGAACAGTCGATTGTTGAGGAGCCTGAAGGGAATGGCAAGGGCAAGGGCAAGGGGAAAACGCATGAAAGGTGGTATGAGGAAGCGGAGGCAGGAAACGCAGAGGAGGAGGAAGGACCAGAGGAGGACGAGGAGGTAGAGGACGAGGACGAGGAGAGAGAGGACGAGGACGAGGAGAGAGAGGTGACTGGTGGCGCTGTTCCGCGTGCAAGCAGCAGCGATGACAGCGAGGATGGGGATGGGGATGTTCCGATGGAGAGTTCGCAGTTCTTGGAACCTCCCCAACCGCAGGATACCGTGGTGGGAGCCATCTGGCCTCAGGACACCATGGCGGAGATCGTCCAGCCCCAGGACGTACCATCGGAGGCCATCTTGCCTCAGGTTGCGGTATCGGAGACCGCTCAGCTCCAGGAGTTGAACACTGACGCCCAGACTCGTGAGTCAGTTGTTCATAGCCAACAACCACAGGTGCTGGTGCCCGACAGCTCTCAGCCGCAGGAGGGGGAAGAAGCCGACAGCTCTCGACAGCCCGATATGGAGGTTGAGAACGTGTGAGCGGGACATCCCTTCTCAGTCTTGTGTGGCCTTGCTCCTGCCTCCCCCCTCAACCTCACGATATTATCATACCGTACACCTACCATCTGTACAATCGAACCTAGTATTACAACCGCGATATGACAATACATCAGTTTACATCGGTATCTGATCGCGGAAATTTAGGTGATCGTGAAAACTGATATTTGATCCGATCGATAGCCCTGCCTGACCTTCATCCGCTCCACAACCATCATGCCTAGAACTTACAAGACGGCCGTGATTGATCTCAATGGGGGGCCGATCCCAGATGGCTTAATGCCAGTATGGGTGGGTAAGTGGATCCTGACTTGTCGGTTAAGAAGGCAATGACGACCTAACCTATCTTAGTCGAAGACGCTGCGGGGAACAGGTTGGAAGACAAAACGGTAGTAGATACCTCCAATCTACCCCCTGGATCTCGCATCCTACTCCGAGACGGGACACTTGGGGAAGAAATCCTCGACGCTTCAACCCAGGACCCGGCCAAGCGAACCCGCATTCGTCTCCCCAATGGGATGACAGCCATCCCCATCCTCAAAACCCGACCCTGGGAAGCCAGTTCGATGGCCGAAGATGGCGATGAAAGCGATGACGATGAAGAGGGCGATTCCAGTAAATGGGATGGCTCCTATACAGGCTCGGAGGAGGACGAGGGGGAGACCGGCAAGAACCTAGCCAGTAAGAAGGAGATCGGGGAGGAGACTGCCAGTGAGAAGGAAACCAGCGAGAAGGAGGCTGGCGAATAAGGAATTGCCTTGACCGCCGACGACCGCCGTTTTAATAGAACTACCAATTCCTTTTTTTTCTCGACAAACGGCCCAGGATTGGAGAAGGAAAATTACCATATAAGGAAATTCATGTTCTCCACGTGCTGGGGTGACGGACGCGCTTACCCAAAAAAACGGGCAGTCACGTGAAGCGTTGCCATGATCGCATGGCGGGGATGGCGACCAATGGGGTTGGTGATGGGAGTCACTGCCATCGGCGCAATTGTGACGAGCGACTTCGAGCGGTTTCAGTTAGGATGGATCAAGCGTGCCGGATATTATACATAGAGGGCTCTAGGCTGTCGGCCCCATGAACTTGTCCATAAGAGAAATCATTTTCGCCACTACAAAGCGCCTTGAAACACACCGTAAACTATTCGGACGGGGTACCTATGATTGAAAATTACGGCTCAACCGCTTCTTCTCCCCCTGAATCCAACATGCTAGAGGCCACGCGAGATCTGTTCCAACGTGTCCGACCGTGCTGGCGCCTTGGCCACTCCACAAGCACGTCGTCAAGCCCCTCTCTACTTCGTTGACATAGAACGAAACTTTCTTCTTCTCGTCGACAAAAACGCTGACATCCACCCTGCAGAACACGCGAAGACTGCTGTTTGCTCCATCGAGCACTGCGAGGCGGTTCAAAAAATCCACAACGAACGAATGAAGTTCGTTCCTTGCAATCTCTTTTTCCGCCGTCCCGCGGTTTGGGTCGAACGCCCTATCTTCGGTTAGGCTTAACCCACTGTCGACAACCTCCCTGGACAAATTTGCGTGATGAGCGACTGGGGAAGAATTTTGGAAACGCTTACTGTAGCGCTGACAACGTTTTGAGGGAATCGTTGTGCTCATAACCCCAGAGGCCTCTGGGATCTGTGGGATGGTCGCCAGGGTGTGTCCCTGTGACGATTTCGCGAATGGGACGCCCTCCCACGCAAACAAAGCGAACTTCGCCGATGGAAAGGAATGGAACGTACTCTTGGGCGAGCCAAGAGGATATGATGCCTGGGCTGGCTTTGTCGTTTTTCCTGACAAACGCTGCTGCCCGTTGGACCTCTCTTGATTGCGACTCGGGGGTTAAGTTGGGAAGGAAGACGCCTCTGGATGCGTCGCTAAACTCCCGCTTTAACACTAAGCCGTACGGAGGTTTCTTGACGTCTTCCAGGCGCTCGGTTCGGGGTCGTGACGTGCCCATGTCGCTCGCAATCGATCCAAGGACCTCGTTGAATCTGATTTTTGCACCGTGATTCAGGCACCCCTGTGGCGAAGGAAATACCGGGAAAGAATTCCCCAGCGCGATAAAAGCGTCTCGCTCTTTGTTCTTCATCGAACGATCGTCCTCGTAAGGAGCCCTAAAGGCTATAGTTAGCTTGATAAGGATACAGATGGGAAGCGGGATCTACACACCAGATGGATAAATCGATCCCCCCCAGGATGCAATCGAAGCCCTCTTCGATGAGCTTCGCCACTACAGAGGCGGTAGAGCCGCCGGTCAGCAATTCCGACAGTTCTGACCACCGTTTGAACTTGACGTCGTAACCCGACTGTCGGAGGCTAACGTACGCGATGTATGCCTGAGGTTTGTTGGGTTAGGCTAGCTCAGCATCGACTCCATCAGGAGAGATGCGTACCCACCCAATCGTTTATTCTGACCGTGGTCAGAGGATTCTCTGGGTGAGGGAAAGCGTACCCTTTGAAATCCCCAGAAGCAACAACTTCGCTGACCAAAGATTCCTCGCCTGAAAGCTTTGCGTCCACCCAACACCAATCGCCATGGGCCTCCTCGTAGTCGCTAACGGCCCTTGAGGGATCGAATACGAAGCAGATTTTGAAATTCCTGATAAAGTTAAACCTTTCCAGCTTATTGCGTCTAAGCTTCTCTTCGGGATCTTCTTCCGGTGTTGGTGCGCGCGATCGCTTTCGGCTGGACGTCGACGACGTGGATGCGGCCCTTTGAACGTCTGGCCGCTCGGAATAGGTCGCTGGGGTTTGAATCCGGATTGCGGGGATGTTGACTGAGCCGAATGCTGGACAGCTGTCGCTACAGGCAGCGTGCGGTCTGTGGGCCTTTTCGTGTTTGTTTCGATCGCCCAGCCTTGGCGAAGAGTAAGCGCAATGGACGCAAGTATGGCGGCACTGGAATGGCGTATCCATTGTTGAGGCAGGTGGGCGGCCGTTCGGTCAGCGAAAAATCTCGGAGAGCATAAGTTTCCTTAAATGGAAAATATTGCTCATGCAGACCTAATTACGTCGATCGCTGTGTTGGCACTCAGATCGGAAATCAGATTAGCATTCTAGCAAATCAATTAGGGCGTCTATTCGTATATTTTGCTAAACATATGCCTAGGATTCGCCCACCACGATTCCGGCCTCACTCCTAGCAGTACTGCTAACCACTTTGGCAGGAAGCCATATGCGACCCATCTAAATATCCCCGCAGAATTGTATTGAGTTATTGTTCGTCTTGTTTCTCCTTCGCGGATAGACGTGTTGCTGTGTTCTAATATGGCAGAGGGGATAAGTATCGTCGAATGTGGGGGAAACTCGACCGCTATTTTGAAATCCCACAAGACAAGGTGTCCGCCCCTCTTGAAGTCGTAGCTGCCGAAGCTCGTAACCGCACACCACCCCCAGGCAAGGTTCTTGTAGTCCTTGTGAGGGAGCGTGCAGACGTTCGGCCCAAAGTTGAAAGTCAGCGTGCTGAACGCTGATTCGGGGAAGGGCCGTCGAAGGCTGGGATTGGCGGCCTCCAGTCGGTCTAGGATCGTCTTGCAGAACGTCGACAGGACCATTGCATAGCTCTGAAATGAGCCTGTTAGATCGTTAGAAAGAGTCGCCAGAGAATGGTAAGAAAACTCGCCATTGATAAAGCCGGACAACTGCCTGAGCTCCTCGGTCCTCCGAAGCTCTAGGATGGCTTCTGTGTTGGCTCTGCTTCCGAGGTTGAGTTCCCCAGGCCTCTGTAAAACAGATCAGAGCTCTAAACCCTACAGTGGGTTTGCAAAGCACTCGCCACTGCACCGCCGCCGTATGAGAGACCTGTCGAATACGTGGGGTACTCCCCCCGCCGGTGTACCGTGTGACAGTCCCTAAAGGACATCTTACGGCTCGCAGTATCAAGCGCTCTCTCCAGCGATCTCATCTTTACGCCCCAATCCGAACAGCTCGGACGCCCTGCAAGAAGTGCAATAAGAGTGCCTGAGTTCGTCCGGATGGGGACCGTATTTCTGTAAGAAACCGTTAGCTTCGATTCGTAGTAAAACAGAGCGGCTGAACTTACACGCCATCCCATTTGACCGTGCGGATACCCAACGCTTCCAGCTCTTCATGGGGGTAGACCCTTGACTCGGCTTGGGTCGTGTACGACGTTCGCAGGTCGTTGAATTCGAAGGGTACGCACATAGTCCTCGATATGGCCTTGTCAATGCGCCAACGCTTAATCCGATCTTTCTTCGACAGCTGCTCCCCACCCGCGCGAAACGCTTGCATCCGTCGAAGCGTGTGGCTGGGATTATTTGGGGTTGAAACCTCCCCAAACCTCTCCTTGGCTTCCCCGGACGCTGTTGACCTAGGCTTGGGCTGCACCCCCGCCGCCAAGGGCTCTACTGGCGTCTCGGGGAGCAGAAGCCCCTCGCTATCGAAGTAAACCTCCTGTTCTTCGACGACAAGCCGAATGGCCTCGTCTATGCAAAATTCTTCATTGGCAGCCTAGCAAACCCAACAGTTAGTCTAAGAACCGCCGCTGGGTACCCAAGCGCTCACCATCGGCGCTGTGGCCAAACCGACGAGAGCCTAACCTAACCTAGGATTCCAGCGCCAGGAGAAAGGTCAGCAAAGCTTGGCTAGCCTAGAATTCGGTTAGGGTCTCAGCCTCCCCTCAAGCCCATCCGTCGCTTCCCACCTTTCCCGGAGAGCGGGGGTGAGCATAGCGACGGTTCCGGTGGGAGCGGGCGGAGAGACTCTCGGGTTCACTGCATGACCCTTCCCAAAAATAAAGCAAACGCACCGATTGTCCTAATAGCGGCGGAGTCGTGTCCCCAAAAGCGGAATCCAACTTGTGATCAACTCCGCGGCGGAGCGAAGGTACAGAGAGCCGGCTGAAAAAGCGACAAGGGTAGATTGACGGCTTGGTTCCAAACGGTACAACCGCTTTTGGACGGAGGGGAGAAAGGCGACAGTGGTGGCTCAAGTAGAAGGGTGTAGGAAAGGGGGACGGCGCTGGGAAGGGGCGGAGAACCGGCCTCGGAAGAAGCATCCGATCGTCGGCTAACTCGAGGCGATTACCTGTAGCTGACGCGTGAGTCTTGAGGTCCAATAGAAGCGTTCGATGGAACTTACCTAGCGCGAACAGTCGACGGTCGTAGGCATACTTTGGCATTCAAGATGGCGGAAAAAAATCGCCATGGATCTGCGAGCGGCGAAGAAAAGGGCGTCGCGAAAGAAAAAAAGGCGCGCTTGGACCAAGTTGAAGCGCCGCGTTTGGCTTTGAGACGCTATATCGTCAAGAAAAGGGAGTTTGCACTTCGCGAGAATACAAAGCAACGGCTTCGAGCTACTCGCTGAGGAAGAGAGAGGTGGGGTGGAGAGATAGGCGATATGTAGCGTTAGAGCTTCAAGACCGGGCTGTGGAAGTCTTGGCAGCGTTTCGGGATGGCGATAGCGAGTGAGGTGGTCCATAGCCTCTGGCCAGGCTTAGGTTAGGTCGATCGTGCAGTCGACGACTTTCAGCAATAGAAGCCAACGCCGTACAACTCGCAAACTACCTAGGCTTATGAAAAGTGTATCGTCGGTCAATTAGGCCAATCGATATGGCGTCTGATAGCCCAAGAGCGTACTCACAAGCGGCCCCTCTCAGTAACAGCCCAACCTAACCAACTTTCAAAGGGAACGCGTCCGGCGTTGATGCAGTTGAGGGCGTGCGGCGACTTGACCTGTATAAAACTCCAACGTCTGAGTCAGTAGCCGTCCAACAATAGGGCGAGTGGACTAGAGCTGCAGCTTCATCTCAAACTCGCTCACCGCTTCCCGCCTTTCCCGGAGAGCGGGGGTGAGCATAGCGACGGTTCCGGCGGTCACGGATGAGCGAGTCTTCGAGTAACGCTGCAGCCCCTGTCCAAAGACGAACTGACATACCTCCGTTCCAAGATGGACCCTCTGGCGGCTTAGGGGCGAGCGGAACCTCTTGAATCGAGCCCCCCAAGCGGTATAACCGTTCTTGGGGAGAAGGCGGAAGCGGGAAATCGAAAAAAGCAGTGGCGGTTGAAGTTAAAGAGAAGGAAGATGCGGAATGAAAAGAAAAAAAAGTGAAGCGACCCGGATCACCGGGTATATACTAATATAGAGAGAAGCTTTTTCTTCGCATCACGTGACGGTTACGCCAGAGAAAAATAATCGCCGTAAAAGGAAAGACTCTTTCTTTGCATCCATAGCTCGGGCTGTCTCTCGGTGACAAAATTCCTTACAAAATAACGATTGCGCTGTCTAGTATCAAGCCCAAGGCCGAAAACATAGCCTGGATTCGGCGTTCGGCAAACGAGCATAACCCATTCACTTTCCATACAATACGCTATGATTCTACGACGTGGAGGGGTACAATTCGTCGGATATTTATGTACCAGAAATCGCCAAAGTTGAGCTTTGAGACGAGGTGGACCAAGGAAGCATTGACTTGAACCAGGCTGCGAAAACAATTTCAGCTTGCAATGGGGATTCCAGGGAAGCAAAAACTTACGCCAGCCATACGTCACGCGCGACGCCAAAACGCCAAGATCCACCAATACAGCCTGAGATGGTTAGGAACGTCGTTACCTGGTGGAACGGTCAACCATTTCGCGTATTCTTCCATGTCCTTGTCCCAAACGCAGACGCCAAGATTGGCTTCCACAAACTCCTTCAAGTCCGCCAAACCGTATCGATAGAATGCAAATAGCACAGGGCGGATAAAGTGCCGTTGGGTACACTCGCTTGCGAGATGGTATTGGGCACCGGCCATGTTCGACTTTTCACTCTATTCGATTCAACGTTAACGCCCGTCACTCGACCCATCCAGTAAATCACGTACCGTCGGGAACAGACAATTCCAGCACATGATGTTTTCCACGAACTTCAGGTCTTTTTTAAAAGACTCCCAGCCATCGGTGTTGGGACCCAGCGGCATCTTCGAACAGGAAGTTCCGGACTTGTGGGCGACGTTCCGCTCACCCGCTATCAGGTAGCAAACCGAACACGCATGAATATTCGCCGCGACGTCGGCTCGAACGTCGTCAACCATCTGCACTGCGATCTCCAGCGTCAGCTCATTTCCCCAGACCGTTTTCCTAGCTTGAACGCTCTTGGCGACGGTGGCCTGGTTTTCCTTCCTCTTCAGGATGGCATTAATTGACCTTTGTTCGATTTCCCCGAGGAGAGGGTTCTTGGTCCGCTGGGTCGCAACCACCTCCTCCATCGATCGGACGGGGCCTGTGACTTGGCTGACCCGCTGCCGTTTGTTCGGTTCGCTTTGGGAGAACGGGCGGTGAACGTTACGAAAGACACATTTAAATACCATCAACTTACATAACCTCTTCTTCATCTCCGCGCTTTCGAGTCAAATCTCTACGAGCGTTGGAGGGTGTCGGTTCCCGATCTGACGTAGAAGGTAGACAGTCCGGTGCCGGAGATCTGGATTATTTCGATTCAATAAGGTCCGCGCAAAGTGAATGATGTGGATACTCACTGGATGTGTTCAACCGGTGGAATTCGGCTGAGTGCAAAATCGAAAGAAGACGGTGGGATCGTTGGCAGCTTGATTGCCTTGGGGGCATCGCCAGCGGGAATCGCCATTCTAGAAAACGAAACAAGCTTTCCTGGATGTGGCTTCGCCGATTCTGCGATGCACACGTCGCAGGGAACCGCTCCCTTGAGGAGCGTACACGTTGTTCGACCATCGTCCAGGAAAGAGCTGAGCGCGACCCGCCGACACGTCGAGTTTTGAAGAACCCACTCCCTCATCGTCACCTTTCCGTACAAGTCGACACCGTCCTCTTCAGGTGCGCGCTCATCCTTTGCAGCGTACACGACGCTCATTGACGCTTTCCCACCACGTCCGGCCCTCCCACTCTCCTGCACAAAGTCCAAGATTGACCACGGCGTACCAAAGTGGAATACCATGGTCACGCCTTCGACGTCGATGCCGCAACCCAACAGCGACGAGCACACCATAATCTTGCCCTTCCCATCTACCCAATTCTTGAAGCTATTCTTCCTCTCGTCCTCGGGCCGATCTGCATGAAACGCGTCGCATCCGATCATCTTCGCGATCTCGTCCACGTCCTCCTTCTTTCGACAGTAGACCAGCCCTCGGAAGGAACTATTGGTTTTCGTGGCCAACCGTTCCTTGACAGCCTTGATCAACGTGGCCTTGGCCTCTTTGAGACTCTCAAAGACGTTGACTCGGTAAGAAATTTCGGGTCGATCCGTGGGAGCGTGGATGACGTGGCAACTCTCGATGCCCAACGTCGATAGAATCTTGGACCGGAGGGGGATCGGACACGTCGCCGTCATCACTATGAACGGAAGGCCTGTCTAAAAAGTTAGATTTACCCAATAAACGCGACCTCTGACTCACCCGAAGTAATAAGAGGCCTCAGCGCCGATAAACAGTAGCGAAAATTCGCATGAGTTGCGAGAAGGTGGCCCTCGTCGATAACCATTTGTACGATGTGCCCCAGGTTGTTTGATTCGAAAAGCCAGTCGGTAAACTCCCTCGTCTGTGCGTGTTCTGGCGATACGTACACAATCTTCGCCCTCGGTTTGTTGTTGGCTAGCGTCCATCTTGCACTATCGATCTTGAGCTCCTTACATCGACGTTCAAAGTCCAAATGAAGGGAAGACAGCGGAAGGAGCACACATGTCGTCCCATGGTCACGGATATAAGCGGGAAGCATGTACGCCAAGCTCTTCCCCATCGCCGTCGGCCCAACCAGGAAAAGGTGGCGGTCGTAGGCCATGCTGACCTCTACAGCCTCAGCTTGCTCCTGATTCTTGAATGTTGCTTTCGGATTCCCCAGGAACTTCCTGAGCATCCTGGTGAGTGACGGATGGGGGATGTAGACTTCACGTTCAACTCGTGAAACAGGCGCCTCCCCCTTGCCCTGAGTTGCAAGCGCGCATCCGATGGAATCGTTGATCGTTGACCGAAGATTGATGTTGAGGCTCTTCATTTCGCTTGCCAATTGGTTCATTTGCGATTCCAACGCCGATACCGATGAACTGGGCGCCGTACTATTCGCTGGATCATTCGCGTTCGTCACATTCTGCTTTGGAGGGGTTTCCAATCGTTCAATGCCTGAAAACGCAAAATGAAAAACTACTCCGCCTGATAGCGAGAACCAAAATACCTGTGATGTGCTGCCACCACCGAGAAGCACGTTTGTAGCCATCAATAGTGTCCCGACTGATTCCGCGGGGTTGCCCTGCTGCCAGAAGATAGTGTCCCTGTGCGGTGCTGGACGAGTGGCCTTGTTGAAGATCAGCAACCCTGTCTGATTTCTTGATCTCCACAGCTTCGGGATCCCTATGCTGGTCGACGATATTGGACTGGATGTCCCGGTAGTCCGCGAGACCGATCGCTTGGCCAATATGGAGGGAACTGTCCCTCTTGAGACATTTTGAAAAGACGTCCGAGGTGAAGGGGTGGTATACCCCTGGGAACAGTCGGAACCTGAGTTCGTCCACCACCGCTTTGTCAAGACCAAGAGCTCCAGCGAGCATGATCTCTACCGGCCGGACGATGAACCAGTCGATAATGCAAACGCGGTAAAGGCTTTTCGGGATAAAGCGTAAAATCTTCGCCTAAAATAAAGAATTCAACACCAGGCGACCACGAATAGGCTTTCAGGAGATAAACTCACCGCACCCGACGACTTGTTGTACCCACCAACTAGACAGATTTCCCCATCGATGACCCTAACGTTCCGGATGTCGGCCTGAGGTTGATTCCGAAGGTTGTGGGCCATGAACTCCGTCCCTCGTGCCGGTCCACCCACTGAAATATGAAGTAGTGTCGCCAACTTTGTCCTTGCAAGCGATGAGCGTCGAAGAAAATCGTGGCAGCCGACAGCGTTGAGGATAAACTTGTCGCCGGGAAGCATCGACCCAAACCGATCCTTGAGACGGGGGTGGTGGAAGAGTGCCCTGAGACCGGCGTCCTCGTATTTCTTCAGCCCGTTCCTCTCCAAGTCTCCAAAACAGAATCCTGGGTGGCTCGCGTTCACCTCGTCCACGAGATCTTCCGGTACCGTCACCGATATCCACTCCTCATCCTCGAAACCGATCCCTCCAAAAAGATCCTCCTGCATCTCCTTCGTCTCGTCCAATAGCTTCCAATACAGCTCTCCAAAACCGCAAATCTTTACCGTTATCTTTCCCAATATGACAGTCTGCTTCCCTGGACCGACAATGTTTACCTTGTCTTCCCGTTCCTCTTCTCGCGATGCCGCTTTCGCCAAGTTCTTTGTGCTGTAGATCGCCGATAGCGGATAATCCGATCGGATCAACAAGAAGGGTTTGTATCCCTCGAAAACTCTGTAAACGAATACTCAAAACCGTGGCGCCACAACAGCATTGAACAAACTCACTCGAAAAATCCCTTCTGTTCTTCCTTCGCATCGAATACAATCGCCAAAAATATCGTACCTCGGCCATATAAGATCGTCTTGGAAAAATATTGTGAAAACACGTTGCAGGGCTGGAGTGCTGCGTCTTCCGTGAACGAGTACAACGTGAGGAAGGAGAAGCTGAGGAAAGAATATTTGTTCACGTCCCCGCGTCGCTTCTGGGTGAAAATCGCGAAAAAGAAGTTTTGGAGAGCTTCGTCTTGATCTGTAGTCGAAGTGGTCCGCAACGTGCTCAAGAACTTCATGCCCGCTTCAGCCATCTCTTGAGTGAAACTGGTCTGATATTGAACAATGTCGCCGGTGATAACGCCTAGGCACCAGGTGACGAGGTCGCATCCAACCTTCGAATAAGCCGTTCTCGTCTTTTCGTTTTGCAGGTCCTTTAACTTGCTCGATGTGAGACCGACTCTAAATCGATCGTCAGTCGAGTCTACATTGACGGTACATAACCCACTTACCCGTAGTAATCTGCCATTGCAGCTCTAGGTTCATGATCCACCTTGTTGAGCTCCAAGGCCAACTTGGCAGTGTATCGATCCACGCAATTCCGGATTTCACCTCGAAGTTCTGGTACCCGTTCCCTAACCGCATCCACGATTTCTCGCCCAGTCTTCCCTTCAACGTATTCGTGCCATTTTTCTTCCCTGAGGAACAGACTCACGTCCCGTGCCGAAGCCGGATACTTGATCGGGATGTTGCTGAAGGGGATCGGCGCGAACTTTTTCTTGAGGTAATCCAGGGGATCGAGAGAAGTTCCTAACGACTCTTCTACCGGCTCAAGTTCAACTCCGAAATACATTCGTTTCGAATTCGACCGATAAGATTGGACGTAGCGTTTTCGAAAGGTTTCACACCCATCGGATTTCTTGATGTGTCGATCCATCGCCTTTTGCGTTCCACACGCGTACCCACAAGAATCGCAGGCGATGTAGCCTTCGACCAAGTCGAGCCCAAAGATCGCTTTGATGACAGAGCCAGGTCGCACGTTATAGGGGTCAAGTTGGAGGTTGTATTCGGTCCAGAGGGCTTGACAGAAGGAGCGAGTTGTCGACATAGAGTGGGTCCTTGTGATGTGGTCAAAGAGTTCGGATGGCTTGATGACCGAACGACATGCGATGCAGACGGCAACCCTAAACGCAGTGTTGATGCACAGTCCTAACCTCATCATCTCGTCTGTCTGTCTCATCTCGTCAGACCACTCGGCCCTCGGGATATCCTCTCCGTCACCTTCGCAGGGTTTATAGTCTCCGTCGTCTTCATCGCCATCTCCGTCGTCTTCATCGCCATCTCCGTCTTCTTCATCGTGGCCTTTGTTGCCTTCGCTGTCTGTATCCATAAGCGGGTCATCTTCACCCGCGGTCGTCTCGTCCACCAATGTCACGTCCGGAAGTGAGTCATTGTCACCTACAGTCGTCTCGTCCACCAAGGTCACGTCCGGATCATGCTCGGTTCCCCCATCAACTTCAGTCTCAACAATTTCGACCATCTCCACATCAAACGTAGCGAGACCACCAGCGAGCGGTTCGTTACCCAAATCTTCCTCACCCATAACGGTGTCCTCATCTGAAAGCCTTGCTGAGCGGCCAATGGTTGGGGTCGGACTTGGGGTCATGTATGTCCCAGACGCTTCGTGTTTCTTACGGTGGCTCTGGCAATGCCTCTTACGTTGTATGTGGTAAGCACCAAGCCGATCAAATAGCAGAGGGGCTGTACTCACTTGGTAGTTGCACGCGTCTTTAGAGTAGTAAATGCACTCTGGATAGTTGCAACGGAAAACCCCCGAGCCTGTGCGGTGTACCGTTATCGTTTCGCCCTGGATTGGCCAGACCTGGATCCCATCGCGATGTAGCCTCTGGTGTACGTTCATGTTCGTAACATGCTCGCCACATTGCGAACACTGTTTAAGTCTGTGTACGTTAGTCGATGTCTGAACCCAAACATTTATTCAAAACGCACTTTTGAGACATTTAGTTCCAACAACGGCAAATCGATCTTGAACTGTGAGAGACAATACGAACCACGGCCAAAAGGTCCAATACGGATATGATGAAAAGGAATAAGAATCGAGATAGCAGCGAAAATAAAAAATAGAAAATCACGAGAGCAAGCGTACAGCAGATAGCAACGAGATCAAAATACAACAGCGATGGCAAAGGACGGGATGGAGAAAACGCGATGAAGGTAAAATGAGAGAAAGCAGACGCGGGTGAGAATGAGAGAATGCGGGAAAGAGTCAACGAAACGCGACAGGGATTGAAGGCGACGCGACAAGTAGTGAATGAGATGCGAGAGGGGGTGGATGAGATCGAAAAGCGAGAACACGGGAGACACAGAGATCCGACAGAAACACAGGAGGGAGAAAGAGAGAGAGGGACGACAGTGAGCAAGGAACGAGATGAAAGCCGACAGAGGAATGGCAATCCAGGGTGGTGGACGAGAGATAAGAAACGGGTGCGGCGACGGTTGCCGTTTATATATCGCGAGTGGCCTTGGGGGCCTGAATTTAATAAACGCCTCCGATGAATCCTTGTACTCGGAAATAATCAAAGAACTTCCCGTACGCCAGATTCTCACCCATCCCCAACCCCAACCGTTGTTCAACGCTCAACCCCATCCCCGCCCAAACTATCGGCTGGAGCGTTCCTGGACCCGAATTGAATGTAACCGATTCCGGATGGGGCAGGGAAACGCGATCGAAGTCTGCGAAAATGCCAGTCCGTACAACGGTTACTGGGTCACCAGGGTCCCAGCGGCAAAGACGAGGATGAGAGAAGCAGAGGGAGATTAGACGGGAGCAGGGGAAAGTGCCAGATAGTAAGCGATAAGCTAGCCATTATATATCCAAACTTAAGGGCCGGTTTCCCACGAATACTAACGCCAGCCAACGGCGTGGCTATTTGACTTGATGTCTCTCGGAGGTATTCAATTAAACCGATTCCAGCTGGGCGTAGACTCGTCATTTTTCGCGCGCTCATCCACCGGGATCCCCCATGCGGCTTTCCCACGATTGACGCGGCTGTCTCACATGCCACCCAGCCGCCGGCATTTCCCATGCGGCTTTCCCACTCATGGGCGAGCCACCGGAATCTGCCACGCGGCTTCTCACGATACATAAGCGCGGCTTTCCCACCAGTCCATGAAGCCACCACCGGAATCCTCCGTGCGGCTTTCCCACGATTGACGCGGCCGTCTCACACGCCACCCAGCCGTCGGCAGAACCCATGCGGCTTTCCCACTCACGGGCGGAATCTTCCACACGGTTTCCCACGCTTGCTCACACCTCTCAGGTGTTGCCACACTGGTAGCGTACATAGCGATCGCGGCGAGTATGGTGGCCTCTATGTATAAATCTCGACATATGATAGTTGATTAAAAATACATTAAACCCAACTTGCTCTCCTGATCAAAATGCCCAAGCGACATACACTGTGAAAATCTATCGCGCGCTACGAAAATATAATAGACTCGCTTTCGGACACATAACCTTAACCTAACCTTAACCGAACCCTAACCTAACCATAACCGAACCTTAGCTGAACCTTAACTACCTAACCTAACCTTGCTCTCCTGATCAAAATGCCCGGGCGACATACATGGTCCAAATCTATCGCGTACTACAAAATATAATAGACTCACTTTCAGACACCTAACCCTAACCTAACCTTAACCGAACCT
>Ga0307514_10000985_pt1 | contig 42227 bp, 43 predicted proteins | sample 16_EM_MG_FD_203088 | JGI IMG/M metagenome (GOLD analysis project Ga0307514, IMG submission 203088) | Populus trichocarpa ectomycorrhiza microbial communities from riparian zone in the Pacific Northwest, United States - 16_EM | ecosystem: Host-associated > Plants > Roots > Unclassified | place...
CAGAAATGATGGCACGTGACTCGGATATCTCCACATACCAGCCGCTGAGACGATCCTTGACCGATGACCTTCGCACAAACGGTCCGGAAACCTTTACGCTACGAACGAATTCACTCCTTAAGGAGATATCCAATCCAACTCACCTTTTTGAACAAGGCTGGTATAAACTTGAGCATGACGCATAACGAAGCATCTGCTCCGTTGGTAAGTTTTTACGGAAAGTTCATTGAAAATAATAGAAGTCACTATACATCCCTTGTGCATACTCGGATAACTCATCTGAGTCCGACTCCGATCCTTCGTAGTTCATACCCATCTCCTCCAGACCAGTCCATTCAACCTTTTCTACCAGCTCCACGAGTCTTGACACATCTTCAACCGCGCGCACCCGACACAATTCAACAACCAGCCGTTTCAAGCTCATACCCCTGTCACACCTCTCCTCCAAGAAGCTGTACAGATGTACTTCCGCACCACGGAGGAGGTCAAGACGAGAGAGAGTCAAGGCAGCCAGTTTGGGGAGAACCTGTTGGGTTGGCTCACCTATGCAAGTGTAAGTCATGCGGTGCGATGTCTCATTACATTTTACATACCTTGTCCACAGAATCTCATCGCCTCCATTACTGGCGTGATGTCCAGCGCTGCCAACTGGAGGCGCGGAAGATCCTTCATCCTCTGGAGCAACATACGATACTTGTTTGAAGGAAAATTCAGCCCATCGGCGACAAACTCTTGTATATCGTTCAATGGGAGAAGGTTGAGAAGCTCAAGGAGTTCATCCGTTCCGTTGACTTCAAGCTTGAGGACCGACTGTGGGGTGGACGTTGGAGAGGGGCGCGACTGGGCGATAAAGCACAGGGGGTCGTAATCCACTCTTGGCCATGATACAATTCTGAGGTGGTTAACTTTGCGTGGATAGTCCGGCCTTTCAAATTCGTAGTATGCCGCGAGTATTTTCTTCACGGCGTTGATGATGGCCGGAGCTTCTGGGTGGCGAGGGTCGCGGAAGCGTAACTCGACGTTACGAAGAGGGGAGGGCATGCCAATGACATTTATCAATCCCAAGACGCACTCCGCCATGCCGCACAATTTGAGGTCGACCAACCGTGGGAGAGCGATGGGAACTGGAGCCTCTGGTGAGTCGACAAGAGGGATGGCGCCATGTTTCAAATCCAGCTCTCGAAGATTGGGGTGCCTCTGGAGGATCTGCGAGAACTGTGTCAGGGTGTAGCCGGGCAGACCAGTACCGTGGTGGAAGCAGAGCTTCAGTGAGGTGAGGTTGGAGGTTGTGAAAATGGGGGATGATATGTCAGGTTGGCAGTGCTCAACGTCGAGTTTTGAGAGTTTTGGGAAAGAAAACGGGATGAAGCGAGCGAAATGGTCTCGTGTGTCTGATTCGAATGTGAAGTATGAAAGGACTCGGAATCGAACGGATGAGACGTTTAAAGGTGGGTTCAAGTTGAAGGCACTCAGAAGGTGCTCCAATTCTTCGCTGCTCCCGCTGAAATCAAGCTGGCGAATCTTGGCCGGAAGCGCAGGGTTTTCGAAGGCACTTCGGAACGAATGTGAGGGCTTGGTACCTCGCCACGTCAGAAAGACGGGTGCATCTCCCGAGCGCGTATCGAACAGAGGCCACGCTTTAACGGCACCTGACATCCACCGCACCCAGAGCTGGGGGAAACCGATGGCCACTTCATTCCAATGCTTGCAGACTTGGCGGAAATTGAACGTCCCGGGGGTGAAATGCGCAATATCCTCGTGTGAGTTAGACTCGACGACGTAAAGAAAGGCCTCGGTCAGGAGCTCGGCCGGTAGACCGGAGATGGGGACGTGGGAGTTCTGGGCGAGTCTGAGCTTGTTGATTTCTCCCAAGTGGAACTCTATCTGTTTTTCAAGCACATCGATCGCGTTTTTGCGTGGCCCTTTGAGACTGTACAACCAGGGCGGTGAGCTCAGATAATGGCAGTAAGCGTAAAGTAACTAACGGCACCGGTGTTTGCAGCATCGTGCGGTATTCACCACCAAATTTCAGTTGAGTGGCCATGATACTTTCAATCAGAGACTTGGAAATGGGAGTGGCGTGTCAGGCTCATACGTGATTTGCCATCGGCCACTTATGTATATAAGTTCCGAAAGTCGAACGATGGGCGGTCCGTGTGAAACCTCATTATATGAACGGTGTGGGCGTACAGTACAAAAGTCTCGCGGACTACACTACCAGACCTGTTCTTGGACCCGGAAGTTTTTCAAGGGGTCAAATCTCCATAGTTCGGAAATTGGTTCCGGTACCGCCGCGCCGGGATGTCGAACGCATCATGCTGAACTTGGGTATCAGTGCCTTTCACTATTTTCCTACTCTGAAGACCCGTGGGTTGTGGGCCGTTTTGGGTCACAAAGTCGTCCACATACTGAGTCCATAAGACCCATGAAAACCAAAATAAGACTTGAGTCTGTTGGATACCACCCTCAAAAACAGGTGAGGACAGGTTCAGGGCGAAACTTACTGGCTCGCACAGAGAATAGTTCACAGGAAGGAATGAGGCAGAGGGCACCCGGAGTGACCTTGGTTCGGTGAGGGTTTTGGCATATCCTCCAGAAGACTGGTCGGACAAGATCTCGACGCGGGGTAAAGTTGTCGCTATTCCGATGCAATCGTTACGAGTAAATCAATGAACCAGGACACACCAACATGAGGCCCAGCGGTGACTTGAGAAGTAGGGTCAGGCAGCAAGCGTTGCTTTGGCGTTCGGGGCACCGGACGACCATCCGAGCGGCCAGCGTGGAACCTGTTTCGCGACCCGTAGATTCATATAACCCTGCGATAAAGGAGATGTGAGAAACCGAGCCTGACCGTTGCAAAGAGTTGGGTAGTGACCACCGTTTCCTCCAAGCCGATCGGCGTCTTGAACGGAACCACGGTTCTTTGGCGCTTATTTACTTGGGTACAATCCTCTGACTCAACTTTGCTCTCCGTCGCCTTCCTTTCCCCATGTCATCACGAGCTACACACCCGTACCCTACCCGAAAAGTTCTATCGCTCGTTATACTCTCGGAAACCGACAAAACTTACTGCGAAGACGCACATCCACACCAGGCGGAAGTCGCTCGACTTTGTGACTACAGTCAACTCTGACCGTTCGCCTGGTGGTTCTTCGTCCCCGATTTTGACCACCAAGAATGTGTCATACGTCCCCCCACACCCACCCCGTGACATCCAACGTTTCTTTCGAGGCATCCCGACTAAAAAACGATGTTCATGTGCTTTTCCATCCATCAGCTTCCTCGACTCTCGACCATTTCTTTACGATGGTTTTTGATCCTACCGAGGAGCATCGGGCACAGTTGTAAATCTCAAGTCGCTGCGGCCGGGGGCAGGCTAGTTGCCGTCCATTTGATCGGTTCGCTCACAGGAGTCGGTAGGCCGAATGCCATCTCGGGGTTTCCATGAGGTGCACACATACAACGTGCGCTACCACATTCTGCCACACTCCGCCACACTCCGCCACACTCCAGTAGATAAGCAATTGGGTTAATCCTTCCCCACTCATGGATTTAAGAAACCCCAGGCTCAAGAAAATCTTCGACGACGTAGTCAGCGGCGACAGAGAGCTTGACAATCTACTCATCCCACAGTTCATCCGAAGCATCTCCACCCATCCGGATGCCGCCACCTGCCTCCACTCACTTATCACCTCTGAACATGGACTCAAAGCCATCCAAACCGTCGTATCCTCAGATCTCTCAGCCGAATACTTGAACGGCGATGTGGCAGCTTTGCTAGCCTATCTACGCGACTCAAAACTCGAACATCTCGGAGGAGGAGACACTCTGCAACGACTTTTACGAGCACTAGTAGATGCACCAGGCTTCTGGAGTTCGCTTGTGACAGCCTTCAGCGCCAGGCAGCTCCAGCAGTCAACGGAGCGTTCCTTCAGTTGGTTATTTTTCCAACTCGTCGTGTCCCCGCCCGAAATCGCCGAGAAATACCGACACGAGGCTTTGGATACCAGCATCATTCAGACTTTACTCCGCTCCCCAGACCCCGAAACTCGTTCCAATGCACGCAAGATCAACCACATCGTTTCGCTATACCTTGAAGACGCAGTCGTGCCCCCGGACTGGCTCGAGGCGCCCGGGTGGAGGCACAACAACGATCCTCAGTCCTACTGCCAAATTTCCATCCTCCCCACTCCCGACGAAATAAATTCAACCGAGCGGCCGTGTCTAAAAACCGTGGACGAGATCGATGACTTGGGATTGACTCGCCCAATCAAGATGTTTGAGGTGCATGTCGAGAACCAATTCCGCCTCCTCAGGGAAGATCTGGTCCACGATACACGTGAAAACGTACAAGTCGCTCTCGGGAACAAAAAGGGGAAGCGTACCGGCGAGCTCATAACGGACCTCTTCCTCACCGACGTTTACATTGATGACAAGTCGAAGTGGGGTCTCGAATTTACCTGCTCGGAGGACTTACCTTTTTTCTCGTCCGGGACGGACGAGGAAGATCGTAGGCATCGCTTGATGAGGGACCGCAACTATCTCCGACATGGGTCGTTCGCCTGTCTTGTTTTTGGAAACGAGATTGTTGCGTTCGTTACGATCATCCGTGACGTGGACTTGCTGGCCCGAGACCCCCCGTCTATCGCCGTCCAACTAGAAGGAAGGTCTACCATAAAGGACACCCTTTACCAACTCCGACGATATGCTCTAGTGTCGCTCGTTCAGATTAACACTCCACTCTTCGCCTACGAACCAGTTCTCCGTAGTCTTCAAGCGATGATACCTACCGAGTTTCTCCTCGATGGCACACTCCTCGTCAAACCACACAGAACCTGGGCCGCGCCTGGTAACCTATCGGATACAGAAGAGGAGGACGTACCTGCTTTGATACGCGATCTACCACCAGTGGGGAGTACTCAAAAGCCCATCATACTCGACGACCAACAGACAAAAGCATTCATTTGTGGGTTGACTCAAAAAGCCGCACTCATTCAAGGACCACCAGGTATTCGCCGTTCACCATTGTGTGTAGTCCCCTTGTGCTTACTCACGCGATATAGGGACCGGGAAATCTTTCATAGGAGCCATACTTGTCAGAGCGTTGCACAAGTTGACCAGGTGTCGCATTGCGGTCTGCTGTTACACAAATCACGCTCTCGACCAGTTTCTCGAAGATCTACTGAAGCAGGGGATCCCGCGAGAGGACATAGTGCGCCTGGGATCGAAAGCTTCACCCACTACTCAAAGCATGACGCTCTTTGCTCAAGCCTATGGTCGGTTCGGTGTACACGATTGGGAGGATATCAACGGAATGAAACGCTTGTTGGAGCACCAAGCTGGTCCGTTGCGGCGTGCGTTCTCCGAGTTCAACAGTCAACTGAGCCCCTCGGAACTACTCAACCACCTCAAATCAACATCCCCCGTGTACTTTAAGGCGCTATCGGTTCCTCCTGCCGACGACGATATGGTACTCATCGGGGAGTCTGGGCGAGCTGTCGGAAGTACCTACCTCATCTCCCGTTGGTCGGGTGGCCGGGATGCTGGGGCCCTTCGCGATCACCCGATGGTGCTCGCCTCACAGGAGGTATGGGACCTCCCCCTAGAAGAGCGGAAAACGCTTGAAGCCAGGTGGAGGGAGGATATACTTGAAGCTCAAACGGCAGCCATCCTCGAGGCCGGCCGTAAGTACGACATATTCCAGACACCCCTCAGCGCGAAGTTTCAGGAGAGGACAAGGGACGTACTTCGTTCCAAGCGGATCATCGCGTGCACAACGACAGGAGCCGCAATCTTTCGGAGTGCAATCCAATACGCCGGACCGGAGATCCTCGTAGTCGAAGAAGCTGGCGAAGTATTGGAATCCCACATCCTCACCGCGCTAAGTCACAACACCGAACGATTGATCCTCATTGGAGATCACAAGTACGTTATCATCCCATTGCTTTTGTGTGGGGCTTGGTTTACTGACATTAGGGTTTTTACCGATAGGCAACTGCGACCAAAGGTCAACAGTTATGAACTGACTGTGGAAAAGGGAGACGGGTATGACCTTAATCGGTCATTGTTCGAGAGACTCGTCTTAGAGGGTCACCCATACCGCTCCCTTTCAAATCAACATCGGATGCGACCCGAAATTTCTGCCCTCGTTCGTCACCTCACATATCCAGACCTCACTGATGGCCCCGGCACCGAATCTCGCCCACCAATCCGAGGTCTGCAAAACACGGTTATATTTGTTGATCACAATCACCCAGAAGATGAAGATTCCAACCTTTCCGATCCTAAGCACGTCGGCGCAACCACGTCAAAGAAGAACGCGTTTGAGGTGAACATGATCGTAAAGATCGTGCAGTATCTCAAGCAACAAGGGTACAGCTCGAGCGAGATTACAGTCTTGACCCCATACCTGGGACAGCTCGTTTTGTTGCGGGAACAGCTGGGAAATAGCAACGAGGTCGTGTTCGGTGAAATGGACGCAGAAGATCTTAAGGTAGCAGGACTCAGCGATCTCCTAGGAGGGCTTTCCTTGACGGATCAGAAGAACCAGCCCCTGAAGATAGCAACGATCGGTGAGATTCCCGGCCTCCAGAAGGGGCCTCCGCTGAATTCCAGGGGGATACAGACAATTATCAGGGCGAGGAAAACGACATTATCGTCGCGTCTCTCACTCGGAGCAACGAAGAAGGAATCATCGGGTTCATGTCCTCCCCGGAGCGGTTGAACGTGCTCCTCTCGCGCGCTCGCAACGGTCTCATCATCATCGGCAATAGCGAGACGTTTCTCAAATCACGGAGCGGGAAGGAAATCTGGTCCAAGTTCTTCGATATGATAAAGCAGCAGGGGTATTTCTACGAAGGCTTGCCGGTGCGGTGCGAGCAACATCACGAGGTCAAGAAAACTTTGAAGTTGCCTGAAGACTTTGAAAGGCTATGTCCAGATGGGGGATGCTCTGAGCGTTGGTTCGTCCCGTTTCCCATTCTCCTTGATTCCGCTGATTGTCTGGATCCGTGGCTGTACAGTGGCATTGCAATGAACTGCGGGAGACACATATGCCCGCGCAAGTGCCATAGACTCCAAGGTCACAACGATCTGGCGTGCGCAGAGAAGGTGCAAACGAAATTGGCTTGTGGTCATAGCATCACCCAAAAGTGTCATCTATCCAAAGCGCCACCAGACGCGTGCTTTTCATGCAAGTTGGCCGAGCGAAAGGCGGAGGCGGATAAGGAGGCTGAAAACGGAGCTGGGACCAGTGATCGATCATCCACGTCTTCTGACCCTCGACCACCAACGTCCCCGACGTCCCCATGGAGGGACCGACAAACTCTCACAGCAACTCCTAGAGGGGGTTGGCGCGGTGGTCCTTCCACGAACGTCTTCAACAATTATCTCGGTCGTGGTCGCGGTCGCGGTGGAAGCACAGACACGTACAAGAATGGGTTGTTCGGCCGGCAAAGGCCGCAGTTTGATCCATCCGAGTCTTCTCGAGGAGGGTTCAGTAGGGGTTCCTGGCGGTCGGGTTATTCCAAGTGGTGACTGTGGTCACAGGAGGGTAGGGTAAGGTAGCGACTTGTCGGTTTCAGCCGGATCTACATCGATGTCCTGTTCGGTCGCTCAGGTCGACCCTTGCATTTCTTTGACTTCTGTACATTTGAGCATGCATTGCGTGAACAGAGCCTGTAAGCTGCGACGACCATCACCATGAGGTTAATTTATTCTCCTCGTGACACGGGGAGGTACAAGATGCCCGCGCCGACCTGGTGATGGCCGGGTGTTACCGAAGCGAAAGGACCACGTTTGTGAACTTCCACCTGACCACCACTATTCGCGCCATGGCGTCGATCTCTGCAACGCATACACTGCTCTTTCCTTTTAGCTTCAATGCCTAATGTCTAAACCCGAGGCTCTTGGATCGCCTGACTCCGCAGGCTGACCTTTGCTTAGTTACTGGTGAAGGTGCAACATCAGCCCCGCCTCATCTCCGCCCAGTTTTGATGCGAACTGGCACGACCACCGACAATGGTGCTCAGACCGCGCGAAAAACCCGTCGCGTATACCGAATCATTTTGTCCATCCACACCGGCCATGGAACGGTATCTTTTGCCAAGCCTTTCTTTCTGCATGGAGGACCATGAGGACGTCGTCAGGGGGACCCCTTGCATAGGCTGCGTATAAATATGAATGTCGGAACTACGTGAAGCTTTCTCCATCCCCTAGGCAGGTCCATTTTGGCATTTAGTTTCCCCCTGTTCATTCCTTTCCTCTCCCCCCTGTGGTCGCCAGTCGCCAGCTTCTTTGACAATGTTCTACTCCCAGTTCATCGCTCTCGCTCTTTGCATCCTTCCTGCCCTGGCGGCACCTTCCCCTCTTTTGCGAATTTCCAAAGCAGCGAACGCTTTACCCGGACGGTATATCGTCACCCTTAAACAAGAACCGGGAACTTCGAGTACGGCCGATAGAGTCAACACGTTCTCGAGTACCGTGTTATCTACGTCGAACATCACCCACAAGTGGGAGTCTATGTGCGCGTTTGCGGGTGATTTATCAAGTGACGATCTGGAGACCTTGAGGGCCCATCCAGGCGTTGAGGCCATCGAGGAGGACGGTATCATGAAGGCCTTCGCCAACGTTACCCAGTGCGGTCCCCTTTATTTGACATCGTTCGACCCCCTCTGACAGGCACTGATAACTCTCGATCAGGGACAATGCACCTTGGGGCTTAAGTCGAATATCATCCAAGACGAAGCTGGCTAATCAGGATGACGAGGGACTCAACTTCACCTACACGTTCGACAGTACCGCTGGAGCCGGCTCCACAGTGTTTATCATTGGTGGGTCCAAGTTCCTTCCGTGGTTTAGCGTGCGGACCCCTTATAGAAGCCTACAGATACTGGCATCACCACCAATCATCCCGAATTCGAAGGTCGTGCTACTTTCGGAACCGCCGTGTAAGTTGATCCAAAAGGATTCCAGTTAGCTACAGAAATATCTGATATCCTCCCCCCTGAAGCGGTGCATTCCTGGAACAGGATGGAAACGGGCATGGAACTCACTGTGCGGGAACTGCGGTTTCCAGCCAATTGTGCGCCGCCTTTGTCCAACAATGATTTTTCTATCGGCCACTTACGCGCCGGCGTGCGCTTTTTTAGCGGTGTTGCCAAGGGCGCCAGGGTGGTCGGCGTCAAAGTTCTCGATGATGATGGTGCCGGCCGAAACTCCGACATGTGAGGGCTTGAGCCTTTTTTCGTTATGCTAGACAATGGGTGCTGATGTGGGCGCCTCCCATTCACACAGCATCTCTGGCCTCAACTTCGTCGCCTCTGAATTCAAACGTATTGGAACCCCTTCCGTCGCCTCTCTGAGTCTCGGAGGCGGTGCCTCGGACGCCATTGACAAAGCCGTAGTCAATGTAAAACCTCCAGCTTTGATCAAACCGTTTGTCCACCCTAATTTTTTACTCCTCTTCTAGCTGTTTAATGCCGGCGTACCCGTTGTCGTTGCTGCCGGAAACGAGGACCAAGACGTTGAGAATGTCTCTCCTGCACGCGTCAGGCAAGCTATCACTGTTGCCGCCTCCACCATCGCCGACACCAAAGCTTCCTTCTCGAATACCGGTGCCGGCGTCGACGTCTGGGCTCCTGGTCTCAACGTCGTTTCGACTTTCAACGACGGATCGATCAAGATACTCTCCGGGACTTCTATGGCCACCCCACATGTTTCCGGTCTCGTCGCTTACCTCCTTGGACTCGATAGTTCTTTGGAACCTGCTGAGGTTGAAGCTACGATCAAGAGGCAAGCGCTCAAGAATGTCCTTTCCGGAGTTCGTGAGTATCGTTCAACCCCTTGGCAGTCCCTCCACCACCAGTCCTAAGGCTCAATTTTTTATCCAGCTCGGGGAACTCCTAACCTCTTGATTAATAACGGCTTCTAAGCCCTCCGGCAATTAGACCCAAGGTGGGCAGGGTTGTGCGTTTGGTGGTATTCAATGTGACGTTTTTTCGGTAAATATTCGGTCACTGTGTACATCAGGGGCATCCACACACTCTTTCTCCTAGCGGAAACTAATGAACCAATATACCTGTCGTTTCTTCTTTTTTCCATCGTGCATGCGTGCTGGGTCATTCGTACTTGGTGTGAGGGTTGATCAGAGTTACAGTAAGTGGTGCACAACCCGCTGTAGCAATTTGTCTGGGCGGGGTTCCGGTTTTACATTGAGCTTCTCCATGTCTAAGTAACTGAAGGAGAAGCTCAATTCAGCGCTGCGAGCGCCCACAACCAATGCCAGAGGCTCAAGTTACTAGGCGAAGCCAGTGGTTATAATATATATCGGAATGTCCGTTCAGTGACCGTTCGGTCTCACCGGACAGTACTTGACGAGCCCCTCGTCGGCTTTGACTGGACAAACAAACTGAAATCTGCTGGTGATCCCCGCAGTGTGTAGACGGAAAAATTGCGACATTTTGGCTGTGTCCTCGCAATTGCATAGCCGGCTATTTGCCAGCACGTTGACAGCCGCGATCTTGAAATTCAAAGTTGATGCATGGAAATGGCTCAGACAAATTTACGTGGTGGAACCGATGTCCATTGCCTCTTCAGCTACATATATCCAAAAGTAATGACGGGTGCAGTGTATGAACAGGGAGAGGGGTTCTAGAAGCTACACTGGGGTGAGAGGTTCACAGACTATGAAAAGACTAGTAATCTAAACGAAAGGGCGGGGAGAGACCGTAATAAATGACAATGTTGAGTACAAGACAGGAAAAAAGGGGGAGGAAGGACAGAGTGGGATTATATAAGGAAACGGCGTTGTGGGTTTTTTTTCTTCCTTTCTTCGGCATGGTATACCAGACAAGTTGTAAAAATACAGTCAGGGATGAGACGGAGGCGGCTGGGGTATGCGTCGTTTTCGAGGGGTCGGGGATTCGCAAAGGAGAAGCGTCCAAGAGGGCGGATGAGAGAGATTCGAACATAGCACCGAAATAGACCATAAGAATAACCACGAATGAGGGAGCGGGGGAGGTGAAGAACACAAGCATAAGAAATCTTCCATAGGTATCCTTGTAAGGAAATTCACAGCGAGGAAAATTACACTTGGTCAAAGGCGCTGTCCGGGTAAACAGACTTGGGAGCGTCTGGAACGGACGGCCGCCTCACCGACGTGGGATCAAGAACGGACTCGGGAACTCGAGGAACCTGATCAACGGCAGAGTGCACGCTCGATGAACTCGAAAAGGTCGACGGTTCCGTAGGAGAGTAAGGTTGAGCTTTGAGTTCGTACTCATCGATGCTGATCGAAGTCGAGAGCTTGTCCGAGAAAGAATCGAGGGAATCCCGCTTGGATTCGATCTGTTGAGTGATGAAAACAGGGATCGAAACTGCGCCCTTGGAGCCAGTGCCAGACTTGACCATACTGTCAAAGGGGAACGAATCAGCACGTGTTCGGAAACGAAATTAATGAAGGAATGGAAATGAACGCACGAATCGGGGTTGGCCGTGCTCTCGGTAAAAGTGGTGTATCCGAAACGCTTGGTGATGGTCGAAGCCAGAAGACGGTAGTTCTTCTTCGCTTCATCAGCGAATCCGAAGAAACCGAAGAAGATGAGCGTGGAAACGACAACAGTCCATCGTTTCATCTCATACGTATTGGCCACAGTCGGACTTTGGCTGTACACGACCCTCGGGTACTGGAAGACACGGGAAAATCCCCAGTGGGTGTCAGCCCAGGAGACCCACGGGCTAATATCGCCCCCCACAGCGTTCACGATGACAACGCGAAGGGCCATCGGAATGGTAAAGACGAAATCGACGGAAGCCAGGGCAGCGAGACGCCAGTAACGGCTGTAAGTCAAGTGGCTGTTGGTGGCGACAAGATCCTTGAACTGCTTTCGCCTCCTCACGAACGCACGGATGGTGAGGACTGGAGGTTCGAGTCAGCGACCGGGGAGGGTGGGAAGGAGGTGTAGACTTACACCCATAGACAGCGGAGATAAGACCAATAATTAGAGGCCAAGACCAGACGAGAACGAAAGAAAGGTGAGTGAACCAGGTGGCCGGTACGCAACCGAAGTCCTCAAGAATGTTGAATCTGTGACCCGCGACAATGAGTTCTGAGTCGTGAAAGGGAGCCGAGTTAGATCTTGTTCGTGGGAAGAAGATAATGATTAAAAGGCGCTTACCCAAACCCATCACCAACACGGGAAGCCCGATTGTGATTAACAAGTCAATGATCATCTCACGACGTTTCTGAAAAAAAAGGGTTCGACGTTTGAGCAATTTTTCGCGACGCCCAGTCTGATCCGACAACGCACCTGAACCTGAGTCGTCGTCACGGCGGAGGGGGTAGCGATGTAGTAGAGACGGCGAGTGATGCAGAGACCGCAGGCAGGCAACGCGACGCCGGAACCGATTTGGATGCGAACAGCTGGATAAGGCTTGTCAGAGATGGGAATTGAGTGAAGGGTATCCGGAAAACCGTACCGATATCGCACCACACTGGTGCCCAGTTGATGGTGTTCTCATCCCATACGATAGAGTTCACGAAGAAGACCATGCAAATGAGTGCCGACCAGATCATGAACATGCACGTCCCCACATTCCGCGACTCCAGATGCCAATATAGTGGGATGATTGAAAGTAGAATCGCGATCCCGGAGAAGACTGAGTACGTGGTATTGGCGGCAGTCATATCGGCTCTTGAAAAAACCGCCCAGAGGAAAAGATAAGAAGTCTTTAAAGTAGTCTGATGCACGTGTCGAAGGCTCGCTCGACAGGTCGATCGAGGGATATACGCCCGACACGAGGGTGGAGGAAGGGGAGGAAAAGACAGATGAAGGTCCACAGGGAAGGAAGGGGCGTCTTGATATAAAGGAGGCCTTTATAGGATTGCTGACATATTTGGGCATCACCTTGTTCTTCGGTTAAGGCGACTTGGTTTGAGCATTCAGTGAATCAAATATCTCTTGCCAGATCAAATCCCTTTCACCTTTCCGTATTCGACCGTTGCTTTCTTCCCAAAAGGGAAATATCTTGCTTGTGGGTGCCGGTTCACGGAACGCTGTTGCAAAACCGGGAGACTTTCAAGGTGCGGTCGGTAGACACGGGCTCACTTTGAGACCGATTTGCATCAATGGGGGCGGTGTCAGAGAGAGTGTATGCTCTGGTGGTTACGATAACCACAACGTCCTGCACTCGTTGACGACCCACGGGTGTACAACGTGACTGTTTTGAACGCAACTAAGTCAGCCGATGTTCGGAAGCTAATACAGCCGAGACCGCACCGTAAAATATAATGATACATATCGGCACATCAAAACCTCTTGATCTTGCAAATATTGTACGTACCTCGTTCCCCCAGTGGTCTCGTAAGCTGTCAGCGGGTCAAGCCACCGAAGTTTTACCGCACGCCAAAGCAATCTAATCGCCGGGGCCGCTCCGTCACTCTGTCCTCTTCGCGGAACCAATTACTGTCGAGGTTCAAATGAATGGAAAGCACGCCCTGAACACTGTGATCGGAAAATCCACGTGCTAGCAGGTACCCACATGGACCGTATGGAGAACTGCATTCTGCCTTGTTCCTAATGGGCAGCGTAGGGAGCAGGAATCCGGCCCTTTGATTGAAATTCAAATACTGGACATGGGTGATACGATAGCTGAAGAGTCCCTCACCGTGAAAGGCATAAAGAATCCGCATTGTCGCGTATCAGTCAGGGAGCACCTGAGGTCGTGGTTCCCAGGCAGAACATCATGCATGTCATGAACGACACAGGTGGTGCAAGCCGGCAACGGGGTAGTGCCGGAGAAATGCCATTGACAGTGGACGTGAAACCCTGCGAGCAACGCATAAAACACGTAAGGCAAAACGCGATCATCGTGGCTCAACCGAATAATCGGACATAGTTTCGCTCTGGCGTCGCGCATGAACGTTCGGCCGCGCATCGAGACGAGAGACGAATGGGGGACGACAATGGGCTGCGCATAAATCACAAAATTGTCGGGGTTTTCCCGAACCGTGTATATACTCACCCACTTGAGGTGCAAGTCACCCGGATGGAGGCGAACAATGTAGCAAATATACGAATATGGCCTATGCCGAGCGATGAGTAAGGCGGATCAAAAAAATACAAGTAGGATACGGGCAGACTCTGTAGAAAGAAAGAAAAGGCCAACTCAAAGTTCAGGAAATGGCGGCTTTGATGGGGGGGAAGAAAACAGCAAGTAAGCGGAGCGAGAGGTGATATAGCAACAGAACGGTTTGAGAAAACAGTGTGAGCGGCGATTCAGGCTCTTTCGGGGATCCAGGGTAACGGGTGGGTCGCCTGCGCCTCAAGACTGTCCGCTGCGGACTGCCACCGTTCGAAGGAATAAAGACAACACTCGGATCCCCATTCTCTGGGATGGTTTCGAGACGAGGTGGTCGTCTCGGTGTTGGGGAGTAGGCATGGTAATTCGGCGTTACTGCGTTCCCTTTGCCTTTCTCGTTCGAAATAGCGGCAGGGGCGGATTTGAAATGGTCGATGAATGGCAGGATGACCCAGATGCGGTGTGGTAACCAGATAAGGTCTGCAAGCAGACGGTTCAGGACGAACCCAGGTCGATCAAACATTTTCCCCTCCATTTCGAGTCGACCCGTGATTGCCTCCACCTCAGTCAAACGAGTCTCGGTAAAGGTCCTGCTCATTTCGACCTTCCTCTCTTGTTTCTTGACAGACCTCTCTACATCCTCTAGGGCATCAAAAATCTCGTCGTGTGCTTCCTTTACAGCGTGCCCAAGGACCATCGTTCGTTTGACGCGTTCTAGCTCCCGTTCCAGTTCTTCGACGTGGTTGACGATGGCTTGAATACGGGAATCGGCGACGAGCTGTGATTCGGGGGAAGGATAGTGGATGGCCTCGTGTAGGTCACGTACACGATGACGTAGCCGTGATACAATGTGTGACCAGGGCCGAAGCGAGCTGGTGAGGGCGAAGACCGTCGTGCTGAACCAAGGTACGGCATCCTCTCCTGTTATCGCCAAGATCACAGTTCTAAGGAAGAACACCCCTAAGAAAGGGGTGAAGGCTGCGAGGCAAAGGTACAACATTTCGTGTCGCCATAATTCAGCGCTGGCGAACTCGCTGGTACGCTTCTCCGACGGTTTAGGCGTGGGTATGCCAGGCACGGGCCGTCTCCTACGCGACGCATGATACAATTGCCACGGAACTAGAGGAACCGACCCCTGTCAGTCTAAGATCGTAAAAGTCAGGGACATTTCGAACCTTCGATTAGCTGGTGAAGGTAATAGACTAGGAAGACAGCAACGAGGACATTTTTCATGTATTCTCTCCCAAATGCCCATGATAGGAGAGGAGTTAGGATCGATATGACGACTGAGATGTCGAGTTCTTTCCATGGGGAAGATGTGGTGCGATCGTGACGCCCGTCGGTAGGGCGAACTGCGAATCCGTTGTTGGTTTGCGAGTCGAGTTTTTCATCCGAATCCTGATCAGTTTGTTGGAAATCCGCCTCCTCCTGTCGTGTGTCCTTCCCTTCTCTTCCCCCCATGCTCCCACTGATATTTCCATCCGCGAGGTCCTGGTCGACGTCGGACTCTGAGTCCGAAATAGATGGTCGTGCATCGGTGAAGTCCCCTTCTCCCTCCGGAGGGCATTGGAACGAGAGCTTGTCAGTCATCGGGATAGTCGCAGATGAGATAAGAGTATCGACCCCTGTTGCGTTAGAAAGAACCCTGGACATCGTGACTTGTGGTCAGTCACTAGATCTCCAGGCGTGAGTCGTGTGGGATCAGCGTCGAACGGAATACAGATGAGAGGTGGATGGCATGCGCTGGCTGGATGACCTGTTGGATACGGTCGAAGAGCCAAAGGACGGATGCCTCCTGTTTGAACTCTTGCATCCGCAGGTCGTCTCGGCACTCTCCGGCCCGTCACACGATCGCCCCTCGTCATCCCGATCCCTGGTCACCGACAACTAAGCGCTGCTGAGGTGGCAAAATATTCCACAGAATAGCGGAGAGAGAGAGAGAGATAGAATTCAACTCAGCTGACCCCACCCTCGTTATTTATCGTGACCCGAACGCCCACCTCTCATCAACAATTTTTCACCTGTCTTATTGTAGGACCACACGGTAACATTGACGCTTAATTATGCTTTGGCCTCAAAGCAGCGGTTATCTGCCGTCTCCTGCATTCGCTGAGGAACGCAACCTTATCCTTATCCTTGTGTCATCATCACCCCTCGTGGCCCGGTCAAGATGGACTTCGCGGGTCAGCCTTTCATGACCGTACTTCTCCTCCATGTCTGTCGTACCGCACTACTTGTCTCGCCGGTCTGCGACGTAATCTAATCAAGTCTCTTTCGTCACCTCTCGCCCATGCTCAGCAGCGCTCTCTCGTCCCGCCTTTCACTCGCGACGCCACGAGTAGTTCCTAATTAGGAAGTACAAAAGGTCCTCCCTCTTCGGATCGCGTTCGTCGATCCATATTGGGTCGTTTTCTTGTTCTTCAAAACATGCAAATGAACTCCAGAGACGCTGGCGATGAAAGAATCTCGACTCGGTTGGAGTGCGTCCGTTTACCTGTCACCAGTGCCTTTATTGTGTTTTTGGATATGCAATTGTTCGTGGGTGGGTCTCGCCTCGTCTTCTACTTCAATTTAGCTGCTAGTGGGCTCAAGCCTAAGCGACGTCCGTGCTCGTTAAACCGTATACATATACGGGTCGACATATCACCATCGGTCGAAACTGCTTTACGCCCGTCCCTTTTCATTTCTCATTCAGAGTCCTCCCTTAGGTATATCAACCCTCGGGGATCTACTCCACCTCTCTCGTTTTCAACTTTCCGCCTACAAGGATGACGCGCGTCGAGCTCCCGGTCCTCTCTTTCCTTGCCGTGCTGTCGCTCTTTGTCGTCCTCCCGCTTCATCTGAGCTCGCGGAATATTCCTTTCCTTTTCCTTATCGCCTGGTTGCTCGTTTGTAACATCATACAAGGTATTGACGCCATCGTATGGGCCGACAACGCGTTAGTTCGCGCTGAAGGGTGGTGTGATTTGGGTGAGTGGCTTCAGTTTTTATGGAGTGATCAACCTCGTGTCTGATGTGTTATTGTTATTTGCAAGTCACACTCATCCTACACGCCTTGCGAGTGGTGTTCCCCGCTGTAGCGTTATGCGTTTGCCGTCAACTCGAAATTGTATCCTCTACTTTGGATGTGTCCTATGATCCCCGCAACAAATACTTCACGTCAGTCTTTCACTACGTGATGTGTCTGGCGATTCCTGTGGTATATGCGATCCTACGTAAGTTCCAAACAAAGTCGCCGCTTTCTGTGATGTCCCACAAACCAATCTCGTTTGAACCTTCACCAGATTTAGTTGTACAAGATCGCAGATTCGTTCTCGTCCAGGAATTTGGGTGTCAAGCTGCCATCTACCCATCCGTTCCAGCTTTGTTCTTAACCTGGTTTATCCCCTTGATCCTTTGCACGGTCACCGTCTTTTACGCCGCCCTTTCATTCTACAACTATCATCGTCGCTGCTCGTTCTTCAGTCAACACCTCAACCCTCGATCCAAGATCACAACCGCGATGTTCTTCCGCTTCGTCGGCTTCTGCATCTTCCTCGTCCTGCTCGTCGCCTTTGTGACAATTTTCGACATGTCCTCTCTGATCGCGGAATCTGGACTTTTGAAGTACACATCCTGGTCTGCCGTTCACCGGAATAGCCTGGTTTTAGTCATTTCCGATGAGAACAGGTCGCAACCCGCCGCTGCTACGAGGACTCGCACGGAAGTGATCTGGTGGATGACTCCGATCGCTTCTTTCGTTTTCGCCGGGGTATTCGTTTCAACCAAAGAATGTTGGACAGCCGGCAATCACTTTTGTATCGCCGCAAAGAAGCGAATCATCGGCTTATTCACTCCAAAGCAGAAGTTCGACTTGCCAATTCAGTAAGTTTGCTTGTTCCTGTTCCGATCATTTCTTTCACCCTCCCCTCCCTCTATCCCCTTCACGCGTTTCTTTGACCTCGGTACTGATCCCGTTGCCTTTCGGGTTTGAACAGACAATTGGAAGGTGTCACTATCGTGCCTTTGACGACACCTCCAAAGGCGGTACATGATCCGTTCAAGTCCGGTTGGGACGATACAATCAAATCTGCCGAATCTCTCACGAAACAGACGAGTTTCAAGTCCAAAGCGAAGATGACCCCTTTGAGGATACCTCCTCCCGTTTTGAGGTTCCCTTCCCCGACGTGCTCCGACTCGAGCGCTGAGGAAGATGTCGATACGTCGTTCGCGGTTTCCACGCAGAACTATCTCTTGTCCCCGACTGGGAAGGAGGCTCTCGGACGTGTGGGGGTGATCTTACTTTCTCCGATGTCCCAGTCTGCTGTGGATTTGGACGTTCATGCCGAGTCTCAGCAGCTGATTCAGAAACCGACCGTTTCGAAGGTTGAGACCATGAAGATCGGCAAGCATTTCCGACCTCCGTCCCTCAGTATCCCATCGACACCGGAGACCTTCACATCGTTCGTGCCTCTCCCTGAACCCGCTGTTCCACACGATCGGTCTCGATCTCCCGTTGAGCCACCGGTTGAGCGTGTTGTCCGGTCATCCAAGTCGAGAGAGAATCTGAGCATCTCCGCTTGGCCGCGTCCACCAACCGTGATCCCTCGTGGCTCCTCGCCTTCCCCAACCCGATCACCGAGTCGCGGTATGACCACTCCGTCACCTACCTTTTGCCCTAGTCCCAACTTGCACAACGAGTTCGTTCGACAGCCATCTCCCACCTTCCCAAAGGCTACGATCACGGACCGCGATCGCGCATACATCTTCGGTACACCGTCCCTCCCCAACATCACCCCTCCTTCTCCTCCTCCTCGAGTTTCACATCCTTTCCAAACCCAGGGAACCCCTCAAGTCGGAAATATACCAGGGTTGAAAGAGGTGAAGGCGAGTAGGAGCCCTGCCCTAGTGCCTGCCAAGTGGGGTAATGGAGGTCCGCAATTGTCTCAGCCTTCGGCTACCGGTGGGAACGCGGACGCGAACGTGGTTTCGCCGAGCACGAGCTCGTTCATCGATAGCCCGTCGATTTATTCGACGTATTCTGGGAACCAGCCTCACCCAGCCGAGATAATGTATACGGCCACGGTCAAAGGGGCGATCTAGGGAAACCCAGAGTGCGCATCCGGTTTCAGGTTTTGTTCCAAACTTGACCCAGGTGGACGCTCCCCCCCCCCTCCCTGTTACCCAAATAACCCACTCCCCAAGATCTACATCCCCATCTTTCGACCTTCACTGCCGTTCTTGGGAACACAACCTTTTTTTTTTGGATATCCGAAACACATACCTAGAACCTTCTTGCACGAAACGATTTTCACTCTCACGCAAGTGTATTTTTCCTTTCCGCTTCGAACCCTCTCTCCGTATATGCGCATTCAATCATCTCTCTCGACAGCTTTACATCATCACTTTTTTTTTTTTGTTTCGACCCTTCTAGTTCGCTGGGTGATTGTTACCGTCGCCGCTCATCGACAATCCCCAACTTTTATCGTCAAATACCTCCTCTTTTCTTTCGCCTTTTATTCGTTCCCTCTCCATCCCCATCTCCGATTCCGAAACGCGATCCCTACCCCGCTTACGCCGTCTTCCCTCCGCGCACTCGTAGTATCCGTGGTGTTTATTACTTTCCTCCCTGGTCGACTGCGTCACACCAGAAGGAAAGAGGAGCACATTCTTCCACGATCAAGATACGAAACCACGCGGTGTACAAGGCAATGGGGGGGACGGAGAACGTGAATCGTTTTCTCGGGACGAAATTTCGTCACGCTGTGTAGCTATATACTCCTGATCCTCGTGTCTCCTATTCCTCCCCTGACAACCCTCTCGAACCCCAACCCTCATCTCTACCCCCCGCATCCATTTTGCCTAACGGCTTTTTTTGAATGTGGCAGGGTGATCGATGGGTGGTATTGTGTGGGGCCTCTCGAGAAGGGCCGTCGAGTATCCCCCCTTTCAGAAAAGAAAAACTGTAGCCTTATCCCCCCCCATCTGTTTCCGTACATATGCTCCTGCTTGAATGCACGCATTGGTATTGGTATTACCTTGGAAATCATATTAATCGAAACCATCGGACGGAACTGCGCATGTCATCGATATATCGAAAATCACCATTTCTGTGCCGTGCGAGCCCCCCCATTGTTGTTGTGTGAACCTTGAAAAGAGCCCGAGTGAAAGCGCTATGGGTTTTTCGTGTTGATCTTCATCAGCCGGAGCCGATACGGAGGTACTTGCTATATACACATGCGTATTGTGTGACCAACAAGGGGGGAAAGAACCAGACGCGTACCCCATACGACCAACACTGACAGGGAGGAAAGGCGAGAAGGAGGTATTTATTAGGTCAAGACAAACCGGGCCCGGTAGGGTGGGACGCGGCGACGTCCTCACAACGGCAATCGGTTCATACACTCTCACCCCCCCTAAAAAACAGGTCGTACTGCACGGTTCAGAGACGAATAGTCGCCCTTTATGGAGCAGGAGATGTAGCGGATTTTTTGGGGTTCCGATTTACACGCAAGCTCACAACTCGGAGTCCATTTCGTTCGTCGAGGCCCACATGATATTCGGGGACCGAATTGGATTTGGAGTCAAAACGACGACGACGGTTTTACGAATACCAAACCCTACACTCGAGTCGTCAACCGGGAACGGGGACACCAGCAAGACGAATGTATGAAACCTATTTGATTTTTCACCTTCGATTCCAACAAGAGAGAGAGAGAGGTAAGAGAGGTAAAAGCCTAGAAAAAAACAATAATGATACATGGGGGACGTGTTTTAGGTGTTCCAGAAAAAGGAGACATAAATACGTATATAAAGCAGACACCAAAAATCCCTCGATATGACGAAGGGGGTTGGTGAGAGCGGTATTAAATGAACGAGGTATGGTGCGGGAGGTAGTACGTGGAGGGAGGGGGAGGAGGAAAAGAGAAAGGAGAGACACGGGTACACGGTACTTGTAGGGTGGAGGGGAGTTCTATGGATGGTTTGGTGTTCAAAGCATGTACAGTTTTGAACGAATGACTTGGAAATTTCCAAATCTGTAGGTGCTGTCGGGAAGAAGAGACCGACCAACACAGTAGGGCGGACGGGCAACCCTTCTCAGAACGGAGTCATCATAACCTTGGGCATAACCTTCTCCTTCTTCCTCTCACCACCCTTATTCTTGTAACTCGACGTCAACAACGCGCCAAGCATATCCCCACCTCCAAACCCAGGGCTCGTCGGGGTAGGTGGAGTCCTACCCCTCTTCGCGACATCGTCAGGTTTGATCGCCGCCCTGGTTCCGTACGAAGGGCCGTAAGGGCTCAACCTTGGTTCAGGGACCCTGATAGTAGAGTTCAGTGCAGGAGATGTAGACTGGTCCTTCACGGAGGACGTGCGGGAGATCGAGGGAGAGGTTGAATCAGTGGGTGTTGGGGATGGAGGAGGGAATCGCTCTTGGTGTTTCTTGATGATTGGAAGTACGATTTCTTCGTGGGTGTAGTAGGCCTTTACAACTTCGGCACTGTTCCAGCGAAAGTCAGTTTTAAAGACTTGAAAAGATCAGCCGTAGAACGCACCTCTTGAGATCACCACTTCCCTCCTCCTGTTGAACACGCTTGCCTCCAAGGGCGCTCAAAATGATCCTTCCAAAAGCCCTATACCTCTCTCCAGCCTCCCTCGTGGTTCCGAGCACCAAGAACGCAGCCAAAGCGCAGCATACAGGAACCCACCTCTTGAGTTCGACCCCGAATCCAGAATACTTTCCAGCTCCAGCCCACATCCCTCTAGGGAACTGATCGACCCTTCCGAAACCGGCGTGAACGGCGTCCCATCCGGGCCAAGCGACTGATCCAGCAGTGATCTGAGAAACAAAATCACGGACGGAGATCATGGAGGAGAACCCGAACGCGATGAGACCCAGTATGACAAGGCGGAGGTACAAGGAAGAAGTGAGGAGAGAGGATGGTGTGCACTCCATCCAGGAGTCGAGAGAGTGACGGTAAAATTGGGTGTAGGAGAGGTTGATGATCGTGAACACGAGCGAAGCGAGTCCGATGAAGATTGGCCAGAGGGTGATGAGGAGGTATGTTAAGGAAGTGTTGACGATCGCTGGGTAGCATCCTACGTCTTCGAGGATATCGAACCTGTGTCCTTGAACGATGATGGCTACGCGCGCTGTAGGTTAGGTCGACGCGCAAAGTGGATACGGGGAAACGACGCACAAAGGATCATATTCAAGATAGGAAGACCAAGTCCAATAAGGAGATCGATCGCGAGGGCACGGCGTTTCTGTTTGTTCGATCACAAAGTGTAGAAGATCAGTTCAAGCCGATCCGCTAGACCAAACCGAGGAGAGTGGGTCACCTGAGCGGTAGTTTGGTTCGTCGCGGACCGTCTAACCATGAAATAAATCCTCCTCTGAAGGGCCAGCATCGAAGCAGGGATTCCAACGGCCGTCGCGATCGTAACCCTCGTAGCTAAACGGAATCGAATCTCAACGTGTCGTCCCGAAATACGGGAAAGGAACTCACAGATATCACACCACACGGGTGTCCAATTCACGATATTCCCATCCCATACGATCGAGTTGACGAACCAGACGAGAGAAGAAAGACCGGTCCAGAAGATGAATAAGCACGTGCCAGCGTTCCAGCTCGACGCCTCGGTCAGGTGCCAAGTGAGTGGGACCGAGGCAGAAGTGAAGGCGAACAGAGAGAACACGGTGTATACGTGGTTAACGGCTGGCATTTTTCAAGTCCAAGCAGAGGGAACAAGAGAGAAGCGCCTGATGAGGAGGAACTGAAGACGGAGCTATAAACCTTGCTTTCTGAGCGGATAGCTAGTTGGAGGTTCCGGTGCTCGACGAGGAGCGGAGGCAGATCAAGATAATGTGACACAATACCTCCGGCCTTGTGAAAGGTTGGAGGGTGTGGTGGGCGAGAACGGGGTTCCTCAACCCTATAATGCCAGCGATAGGGTGTATGGGGGGTGGAGGTAGAGGAACAAAAGAGACAAACGCCAGGTGGGATGGGGAGGGCGAGGGGGAGTGTATACCCCATCGATCCTTATTGTTATAGGTCCTGTGAAAGATGATGAAGATCAAATGAACCTTAAAAATCCTGCGCGTTCGGGAACCAAAACGCTCAACTAGCGTGACCGTTCCGACCAACCTGTCGGGCCATTCCCTCTCCAAGTTCGGCTCCGTGGCTTGGGCCGTGTCTCTCTTTCGGTGAACCGGTAGACATAGGCGGGTGAATATATTCAACCTCTTGTGATTTTGAGTTGCGCGTCGTCATGCGTGGGTCCTAGGTTACCCCCACCTACAAACACAACCTGGCCAATGAGAGCGGGGGGACTTGTCTTGTCAACAGAGGCATCAGCTGAGCCACACAGAACAGATCGGGTCGTTCGCTTGTCCGTAACGAGACGCGGATGAATTCATATCAAAGGCAGGAGGATCAGGCGTCTGCTTCCTAATTCGGAACAAGGCGGGATCCAAACTCGGATGTGTCCTACCCTCTCCGCTAGGGGTTCTTTACGATAGAGAGAGAGAGGGACGTACTATCTACGTTGTCGATTAAACTCAGTCTCCAAGACGTATATCTTATCTCTCGAGGGATAGAGAGAGAGAAAGAAAGAACGCTGACTTCCGCTTATTGAACCCACCGAACAGATTCTGGTTCCGTATACACGAAAGGCGTCGCTATCCTGCACAATATCATAGTGTGCATCCTTTCAACCCAAGGTTTACCCGGTCCTTGTGAGGGATCAAGAAAGAGCAGATGGTCAGTTGGTCGTTGGCGACGCACCGACTCGACCAACGGAAAGACAAATTTCGAGGGTCCTCAAAGGCCACCAGAGGCCGAACAACGAAACGTACCCACCATCGTCCGAAAGAGACTCAGACACCACGTGTAGGGGGTCGTTCGGGGCAATCAAACAAGGTTCAGGGCCAAACTGACGGATACACGGTCGACCTCTCAGGGGTATCGCGTAGAATGAATTCACAGAAAGTCACGGTTCACATGCATTCAACGAAGTCGAAGAAGAAAAAGGAAAGATCGTCGATGATGTCGACCATGTGCACGAAATAATCCCTACGAAAAAAAACCCTAATCCCATAGTCTAACCGCAAACGTCACAAAGGCAAAAAGAAAAAGAAACCGTACCCTTGGACGAAGAGGAGGGAAGTTACACTACCCATACAACCCAACGAGAGTCATCGTTGGTACCTTAAGTTTCCATCTAATCGCACATGTTGCAATCCAGTCACACAGGGCGGGGGGGTTCGTGAGTTCGTAAGGTGGACATCAATGGGGATCACTGCGAGTTGAGAGCGGGTAGGTTGACTCGGCTAGGATAAAGGGAGACACGTCAATAAACCGCGCCTGTGGGCCGTTGCAATAAAGAATAGCGCTCACTCTCGCAATGAATCGTACATGTACTTGTAGCTCCTAAGCGGACCCTTCAACCGCCGAATGTCAAGACTGTACGTCGATTTCAATCCGCTAATCTCTGTCAGTTCAACGCTGAAGCGGACTTCGCCTCCAGAGTCCTCGCTTTGATCACCGTATAAGGTATCCTGACGTTCGATATCCAATGTAACTCGGTCAGCACAACAGCTCACATGACGACGGTCGCGGAACCCCACCGGTGGGGCACCAGGAAGACAAGGGCGCGAGGGAGCTCCCGGTCACTGATGGCGCAAAGCCACCCCCCGTCCATGTCGTGGAACGCACTGGATGGGTTTCCGCAAACAAAGTGGGGAAAAAAGAACTCACAAAGTTGTCAGACTCTTCACTGCTCGTCGTCCTATCACTCGCGTCAGAATCTCTCCTCAAAGGCCGGACGCATCTCAGTCTGAATTTGCTCTCCTCGGTGATTGCGACGCCCATGCCTTGCAGAATGCTGAGGACGTGTCTCATGACCTCCATGGGCGGGGCAGAAGTCACCGTCGACGGGTCGACGGCTCCCTGGTGAATGCCAATGCCGAAGTATTGGGAAGAGGATGGAGATTGGAATGCAGAGGATGGCATGGTTTGTCGTGTTTCGTGGTCGTATAGGTCGTAGGTCGGGTGTCGTATGTGGAGCGCGGGGAGGATGTGGTGAAGGTGGTTTAGGTCGTTGGGTTGTGTTGGAGAGATGGACGTGTGGGATGAGGTGAAAAAACTGTCCAAGGGGAGGGAGAGCGAAAGAAGTCAACTTGGGCGGACAGCCTATGCCGTCGGTTTCAACTTATATACCCTCAATTTGAGGGGGGGGAGGGTATCGGTTGCGCGTAGCTCCCCGGTTGATCAGACGCGTAGAATTTCATTATTACTTTATAGACCCCGGTCTAGAATTCATTCGTATTCAAATTCCTGTTTTTCGCTCCTTGTCCTCGTGCACGTAGCCGTCGGCTTTTTGTGTGCAAGATGAGAGAGAGAGATGGACCCCTAGAATCCTTAAATTCTCCTCACCTGCAAGGGTATAGACGGAGCTTGACGATGACATACAAAGACGTTATTGCTGTGATCACGCGCATAGCCTCCGGCCCTATACATAACGGCCAAGAGACTGAGACATCGTCGGATCTCTCCCCCCTCCCTCATCGCGGTTCATTCCATTCGCAGTGTGCCACGAGTCAATCTCGCCTTTGTCTGGCAACGTGCGATCTCGGCGAAATAGGTATTCAACCGTACGCTATAAAACAAAGAGTCCGACTGTATACTCTTTTTTTTTCAGTGCCTCCCACCCGCTTTTACTGATGGTCGTCGCAGTGCCTTGATATCAACCTGCGACTCGGACAGGCATGGTTTCCAATCCTCTCTCCCCCAATTCGTTGTTGCCCCGTCAGTCACACCAAACGGCGACGACAAGGATATAATTGAGGGCTTCGACCCTGCAAACCTCCACCTGGTCTGTCTCTCTCCTTGTGACTCACACCGTTTCCATGACAGACCCCTTCTGTGATTACCGACCCTCGCTTGGCATGGACAGAATATAATCTGGACCGAAAGGGCGAGGGGTAGATCCTCGCGCCAAACCGGGTGAGGATCTCTCTGGGCCTGTTCCACAATGCGAGCGCCAAAGTGCGAAAATTGGCCGGGATTTTAGGCTTTGCGGAAGTAACCCGTTACCCACGCGCGGTCGGAGGTTTCACCTTTCAGCGGTCGGCACTTTTTCCTGTTGCTACGGTCGATCTATGGCTACTGCGTCCGGGTTCCTGCGCGAGCAGGTTGTGGGTCCTCGTCCTCTATTACTTCCGGGCTCTGAGGGATCCTCGTGGCAGGTTGCTTCCCGTTGTCGTTGGGCGACAACTTTTGCCCATTCGGGTTCTCAGGCGGACATCGTCTGTTTTGCTAGGGAGGCGTCCCATCCATCGCTAGTCGCATCGCCGCAATCAGGTTGATACCCCCTGGAGATCAAGGATATGGGTGGTAGGGCGACCGGGACTACGGGTATTCTCTAACGCCAACCGAGACATCGCTACCCCCCGTGGCATGAGGGAGTAGTCGGCGTTCATATACGCACTCCATCGCCGTCAACCCAGTCGTACTCCACTGATCTTCTCGTCCGTGATTGGTCAAGGTGTTCCCAGAATGTTTCTTGTATGCGCATTCATTGTCCATCGCTAGCGTCAAACCCCCCTGTAACTTGTCAGAATGCTGTCCAAAGTCTGGCAATCGAAGTGATTCCCCGGTGAGGGCTTATAACTTATTGTAACTCTTATAACTTTCCTAGTCGGCGCTTTAAACTGTGGATCATGACGCGTTGCATCGCAATACATGGGTCTACCAAGGAACCATGAAGGTTTTAATTGATCGCCGGATTTTCCACGGTTTGCTGATGTCACCGAACTGGGAAGGTTCATCGCAGCTGCATGTGAGCTACTTCCGTTTCTCCGGGGCTCATGTCGGTTCGAAAAAAAGCCATGTTGCAGCCAATTGCATCAAGTCCTTCGAAAAGCGATCCATTGGAAATGTAACATGCATGTCGATACGACCCGTCATTGCGTCTTCCCCGAAGCTCCTGAGGAGTGAGGTGGGTTACCGCCCCGATGTGACGTCGTTCACTTGCACGACTGTACAATGTATGGGGTCCGGTTCTCCGGTGTCGTGACATCACACGACGGGACCCCGGCATCCTGCGTAATTCCGGGATGCCGAGCCCCAATACCATATTTGGACGATTCCCGAAGAAGCGGCGGGGCCACAGCCCCACTACCTCTCCATTCCACGACCGTTGGAGACCCTGTGACGCGCCTCCGACCCACAGCTGCGCTCGGAGTCGCAACTCGACTCCTCGATGACCTCATAGGACTCCGAGCTCCTCAGCTAAAACAGTATATATATATACTGTGCGAGGGTAGCCATCCGGTCTTCCCACTCACACCTCAACCTCCAACCGTATCATTCCTCACTACTCTATATATCCAACAACCACTTCTCTACCTCATAACCATGTCTTGGGACTCCAACTCGTTTTCTCCCGCTGACACCAAGGAGACTTTTAATCCTGCCGACAATTTCCGTGGAGAGTCTCGGCCCGAACATCACCTCCACCGAGATTCTGAACCGTTGCCACGGAGTGACTCCGTGGTTCACAGCCAGGATCAATTTAATGACCCAAGTATGTGGGAAAATAGACGCGACATCGGTACCGGGATTCCTACTCCTTTCGACACAATGTCGGTACTTATCTTAGACATTGCTTTTTCGGTTAGGCGTTACCGGGATTCGCCAAGGGACCCCTGACTTCCAGGATCCTTCGCCTGGCCAGAATGCCTTCAACTCCGAGCGTCCGTTGAACGTCAAGCCTACTGATCAAGGTGGCGTCGCCATTGACGGACGTGGGGACCTCCCGGAAGGTCACGCCAACATGGCTGATAAGGTGATCGGAAAGATGCAAAAGGTAAACCTGTTGCCTTGTTCGTTCCTCGCGTTTGGTTCCTGATCCGTTTGCTTGTTTGTAGGTCACTGGAAAGTACATGAATAAGCCGCAGCTCCATGAGAAAGGCGAACTGAGAGAAAGCGGCGGGAAGCTTGCCGTCACAGGGGAGGCTCGTGCACCTCATGATTGAAGAAATTAATTCCTAGACTCCGTTGGCGGAGAACGCCCCATGTGATCCTGTGTTTCGAATACATGCGCTTGTACCTTGTAGACTTGACGGAATCATCTATGAAATCCATGCAACTGCTGAAGGCTTTGGCTGTGTTCAAGCGCCGATTACAGATATCTCTTCGGGTTCTTCGCCCACATGTGAACGGAACTACGCCGATTTTGGTCGTGATACAATTTCATAGTGTTGGACGTTCCAACTCCTTTACACGAACCTCGACGGTCGTCTATGATTTAACTCAATTGTGACATCAGCGGTGACTCGAAAGACAGCCATCAGATGATTCTAACCTAACGTATTCATGTGGTCGGCACTTGGATTTGCACCGGTTACCGACGCTCGGCGTCGGTGGTCGTTTACTGCCTCAAGGTCCGCACCCGAAGTCGCAGTTTCTGCCGATCTACTGGTTCTTGGTTGCCAAACATGGAGACAAGGTGAGTATACGTAGCCAATGGCGTGGTCTTGGGGGAGTATCAATTCGAAGGATTACCGATACACAGTTGGTAGAAATCGAAGTGTACCAGCCTGTGCTGTGATATCTGCTATACCCCTGACAACCGGACCTCGGTTCGATGATAGCACGACCTTTGGAGACAGCGGTGGTAAGGCGTCGAGTATTTGGAACAGGTAAAGTCATACCAGAATCTAGGATCGTCTAGAAGCATTGTCCGTCATATCGGATGGTACGGGGGTCTTGGCCCTTCTCCGGATCCCCATAAAGCAGGAGTCTTCCACATGTTCGGTATCGTCTGGCCTCCAACGCTCACACCCCCTTGTAATCTTTCGCGATTCGCCAGCGTCTGTGTTCACCCCGTATTACAAACCGGGTTAGCCATATTTGGTTTCCGAGAACATGACGGCACCGCAAGTCAAGCGAGATGATCCAAGAAAAACTTGCCTTTGGTCCAAACACCCCCCTAACGTGTGTCGTTCCAACACGTAGAGACACTGATAAGTTCTCAGCTTTGTGACCCACTGGGGGTTACCTTTGGTAACTTGGTAATCAAGGGATTCCAACCCGCACACCCTAATTTCCATCGTGATCTCGAAACAAACGCTTGACCACGGTGGTTCCGAATGACAAGAGACTATGAGTGGGTAGGAAAGAAAGGCAACAGTTCCCCCGGACAGTCGATAGAAACTGGAAACATAACCAGGCGATCCCCGAATTACAATTCGCATTCAATGGACGGGAAGGACAACGTTTCAGCCCAATTGGCCAGCCGCCAGCGGAGTCGTCTTTGGCACGAAACACGCGTTGCGCCACATTGGCGGTAGTCCCGGGCTTGCATGTTTTTGAAATGTCGGATCTATAAAATCGACACAATTGTTCGTTCTGTGAGCCGGTGTCAAGGAACCTACACCATCTCCACGTACCATGAAGAGAGGAAAAAGGAAGGCAATTCCGGGACTCTGAGGATCCGTCGCCGATCGTGATTCGTCATTCGTGATCAATGGGCGCTTATTGGGCCCCCACGATCCATCATTGGCAATGTCTGGCTTGTTCTCTTCCCGTAGACGCGCCCGGACATCTTGACTATTTAAGGGTCATGAGTTGTAATGATCCTCCCTCACATCTCCCTGCCTCTTCATGAGTCACTCAAAAGCCACCCTCTTCGTCAACCAGGTTCTATCCCGATCCAAACGCATTGTCTCTGGGCTCCGTACCCCCGGAGCATTCCAAGACGATGGTGAGGAAAGAGAGAACCTGGTTGGTGGGGAATCCCTTGTCCAACAGTCCCTTAGTCAGCCACCATCTCCCCAACCCGAAGACATGAGTTCGATGGGCTCGGACCCCGAAGACGCACCCCCCATACATCGTTATGCGCAGGTGGCTCTGCAGTCTCTATCGTCCCTTCCATTCCCCTGTCCTTTGCTTTGTCCAGAAGGCATCGAGCTCACGGGTGAATGCCCTGTAGCCGCCGGGGGGGTTGCGGACATTTGGAAGGCGAAACACGGCGGCCGCGAGGTCGTGTTAAAAACATACCGGTGCTACAGGTTGTTCGACATCGCTCTAGTCGCCGCAGTACGTCGTGACCGTTTATATTGGGTCCACAGCTGATGCCTCCGTCCAGAGGCATCGCAACGAAGTTCATGTACACAACCAACTTCGTGACAGCGATGTGGGGATAGTGCCACTCGTGGGGGTGTATACGACCAATTCACATCCTTTTGGCCTCATCTACAAGTACATGGGTCACTACGATGTCAGACAGTACCTGAAGAATGAACCAAACGTGGACAGAGTGAAACTGGTACCCGTTCCCTTGCACCCCGTCTCCCTATCAGTCATCAATCCTCTGACGCTCGTCCACAACAGTTAACTGGAATAGCCCGATGTTTGAACCACATGCATGATCTAGAGATTGTTCACGGAGACTTTCGGACGGTATGTTTTCTCTCCGTCCCACTCACTCGCATCACATAGTTTACGTATCTCAGGCGAACATCCTGGTCGACAAAGACGGAACTCCACACATTGGTGGCCTTGGAAACGTGCGCATTCCCCCCCACTCCACGGTTCGGGATGAGATGGGTACCATCAAGGTTTGTCGTAGTTGCGCACCAGAATTGGCTAGACCAGGGATGTCTCCGAATTCGGACGACCCCACACACCCCACCAAGCCTACCGACATGTACGCCTTCGGGGTCACCGCCTGGGAGGTACGGAAGTATCAGTTCGTATTATACCGTTCCGTTTGCTCACTCGAACAGATTCTCACAGGACGACCCCCATTCTCTGATATGACCGAGATCGCGGCAACATACTCAATGCTGAACGGGAATAGGCCACCACGGCCGAACCGCAGCGTCATCTCGGATCGACTGTGGTATATGGTTGAACGCTGTTGGCGCGGTAGATCCTCGGAGCGCATTTCAGCCGGAGAGGTAGTTAAGCTGCTGGAGGAGGAGTCAAGTTGCATCCCCACTCCCAGCGTCTAGAGTGTTTGCTGGCATACTTAGAAGTAGGATTATAGCGGAAGGCCTTTGCAGCTGGCTGGGATTTGGCCGCCGCGCTCCTCTGTACTATGTCCGTCAAATGTGAAATTCGCGGTTTCTATGTGCTCGCAGGAATCCCCGTTCAAGGTTGAGGATGGTAATGCGTCATTTACGTGTAGCTGACAAATAACCAAAACCTCGAATTTGTGACTTTTCCAATTGTGCAGTTACGACGGTGAAGGCGGTATGATGCCCAAGGGAGCGAGTTCTGATCCCGCGCAGAGCGAACTGCGGTCGTCGTATCTGAAAAATTCGACGAAAATGACATCCGAGCATCTCTGTCGGGGGTAGATCAGGATGTGACGCCGAGAAACCTCAAGTAGTCATCCACTTGAGATCATCACCGTATCTTACTGGCTGTATTCAAAAAAGCGTGCCGTCGCAAATCACAGGTATAAAGGAGTCGTCATGAGGCCAAGTTGTTTTGAAGCGCTCATACACTGCCATGTGCCAGTGCGATGTGAAAAGTGAAGGTCCAACTACAGCCCGGGGTCTGTTTGAAATCGACGATAGCGTCCTAGTAGTGAGCTCGTGATATGAGGTTCCCAACTACATGGTCACAGCGCTGGGAGCAGCCGCCATAGATACATCACGGCCACGGCTCGGTTCTCCACCACTTTTACTGCTATGTCGGTTGGTGGAATCAAGGTCGGAGCAAGGCACGGAACTAACGTGAACACTTCCCGTAATAACACTGACGATCACCGAGGAGGGATGTAGTGATATGGTGGATGGCCCGACGAGTGCTAGACTAACACTTCCCTAGGCTTCCTTCATAGGAATCGACTAAAGTGGTACAATGATGGTATGGTACACTGACTGTTAATTAGTGGAGAAGACTCGCCGAGTTCCCCACCGTAATCCAAGAACTATTACCTCGAGCAAGCGAGCCGAGCACAAAGTTGGCGCAAGAACAGTCTGACGGGTTCAACCACCTTACAATCCAATAGACAAGGTGTCTTGCGCCACATCAGTCGTCCTGAAAAAGCTACGAACTCCCGCCCACTCCTTCACGACGTGGACTATCACCACCACGCTGATCATCCAATGACGTCCTCCCTTTGACCTGTTGGTGCGGGTGCCGGCGATATGAATACCTCTGGAAGGACGTCTTCTCCATCGGGTGCATCTCTCGACACGGTGCTTCCCAACAAGCTCCCTATAATGCAACGGGAGGGAGTTTGTTCAAACATTCAAAATGCGGTTATAGTTAAGATTCACGCACCTTGCCAACACAACTACACCGAAGATATTCCTCGAACTTGCGATGACGTGACAAGGAATCCCACATGGATTCCGCTTCGTGGGGATCTTCTCCCTCTCCCAATATCACGCAGTCGATCCGATGTAGCCAGCGTTTGGAGTTAGCCCTATCCGATGCCAACCCCGAGAGCAACCAGAAAATCTCTTCACAGGTATCACGAACCACGGTCAAGCTCAGAAACCTAAGCACCGGGTATAGAAGCGGATGACTGCGAAGGTATTTCATGGCCACAAGGGAAAATTGACTCGGATAAAGATCTAGGCGTCGCAAGTGTGGAAGCCCTGAGAAGAGGGCGCAAATTTGAGTCGAAGGTAATTGAACCCCCAACTTCGGAGCACCTCTGCCAATCGAAAGCGAGGTAACGGAGGTTAACGACGTGTTGTGTAGGGCCTGGATCATCAGAGCGCTCCTCATCAGCGTCGCGTTTTCCGTCATACTGAGCGAGCGAGTTCGTTTTTTGTCTTTCCCAGTGATGGAAAATAGATTGTGGCGATGGTGGGGCCGGTACTCGATTTTGAGCGCAGTGATGCCAGGTGGTACGAGGAGTTTGTCCCAGGCGATCTCTATTGGGGATTCCCGGTGCTCTATTGGATTGATTGTGAGGATTCTGAGCGATGGAAAGGTGACGTGGACAAATAGTCGTCCGTATTCAACGTTGTTCATCACGAGCCTGGTCAAGCGTGGCATATCAACGGTGGGACCTGTCGGCGAAGGTCGAACGTGAAGTTTGATTAACTCGAGGGATCCAAGTTGTGGAGTGGCCCGGAGGAGCTTCAATATATCGATATCCATCGGTCCTTCCAGCTTGACCTCCGTCAACGAGGTGATGGACGTCATCTCCCAAGCAAGGCCCCGCTTGGCAGTGAAGTACTTCAACTTTGGTGTTTTGCAATCTTCATCTGGAACAGGAGGGCCCCAGTCGTGAAGGATTGATCCGGTTGGGGATGCGTCTACCCAGACGAGTTCTTCTAAGCTGGGCCATTCCAATCCGAATTCCCGTTGGAAAACACGACGGCTTGCGATAATTGCCGAAATGCTCTGGACCTGGCTACGCCGGGCTCTGACGATTGGGGCGACTTGTTTGAAATGAGCAAAGAACGAGGCCCCTTCAGCTCGAAGCACCGTATGTGGCATATAGAAGGAGAGGTGGAGCGGGACTTGTTGGCAGCGTTCCAACTGCTGAGCGACGAAACTTGGATCCTGACCGGTTAGGCGGACATTGGACCACATGTAGCCGTCATGGAGGATGATCGCCCTCCAGCTGTTGCAGATGGAGCTCAAACGTAGGACATCGCGAAGATCTGTGGTCTTTATCGGACCGATGGCGAGTCGGAAGATGGAGGAGAGAACCTCTTGTGGGAGGCGGTTAACTGGTCGCGTACGGTTTAGTAGGCCGACAAGTTTCTGGGAGACCTCCCACATAGACTTCTCGAGAGCGAGGACCTGGGTGTGTATATCATCAGTATCGAAGTTCTGCTCGAGGATTGTGCTCTCACTTGTTGGCGGTCTTGGAGTGCATCTCCTTTGCTATTATTCATCAGTCGCTGTATTATCCAGACTTGGAGCCGATAACTCACCTTAAGGATAGCATCAGCCGACCACACGATTCGAGAGCCGTTTGCAAGCTGCCCGTCGTGTCCGTTGACGACTTGGCACGACCCACGCGCTCGGATACGGACTGCAGGATGACGGTGAGCGTAAGTCGGTGAGTATGGAGGGGCGACAAACCACTGAATAGCGTTGGATTGTCCCGATTGGAGGGACAGGGAAGTCGCAATCATCCCAGGTACCATCTTTCGGTTCAACAAAGATGTTCGATGACGACAAGTCCGTCATGACTGCCTTATATTGGGTTCCTTTTTTCGGAGTGGAGCTTCGCGGGCGACTGGAATGTTGGTGGAAATCGCTGGTCGATGAGTCGACCGCAGGGGTGATATGGGCAAAGGAAATGACACGGGCGTCCCGTACCTCGCCAGATGTCTCCTTGGAATCCATTTATCGTGATGTCACGTTAGCCCCTTAGAACCTGCACTAGACCATTCATCTAGAGCTCACCGGCATGTTCTGATTGGATAAAGCCTCCTTGTAGCTACCCATTGTCCATTATCTCGCGGACCATGGACTTCATTACGTTGCCCCCTGCTCTCCAAGGGTTAAAACTCCTCAAGTTCAATCTAGAGTTCTCCTAGGCTACGCCGTAACATCGCCAGTTGGTACGCGAAGGCACGCGGAGGTACCCGGAGGTACCCGACTGTGCCCGGGTCACGTGCCATCATTTCGTGTGCCTTCCGAATCCTCACACAACCAAAAACACACGAAAAAAGTGGTACGCAAGTAGACACCTGTGCGATTTTGCTGAAGTTTTGTCATTTGTTCGACTGCGAATTGAGCAAATTAAACAAATTTGCAACTAAACCTTACATCCCAGCTCCAGTGAGCTGCTTGAACCACTCATTATCATGCGGGCGGGTAGTACGCTAATCTCGGTGTCTACGAATTTCACCACTCAACGCGCAATTAGGATAGGCGGAGGAGGACTGGGTGACTAGAATACGAAGGTAATGATCGTGTATGCGTATCACTCCTCACTCATGTATTTCTCGAGTTCGGCCTCCTTCCACAACCGACTCCACGTCATTCGTGTCTTCACTTCCCCACTAAGCTGTGAACCCATACTAGGGTGCAAATACCCAACCCTTCTCATCCTCCTCCCTTCCCCACAACTAACCCGAACCTTCACTACCTCAGCTACAAGCTTTACAACCATCCTACAAGTCCTCTCGCTAACCGCCACCTACAACTCCTTCAACTCCGGGAGTAGCTCCAGGTTCTCGCTCAAGCGTCGCAAAACTTCAACAGCTAACCCGCTCGGACGGAGTTGCATACGTTCCACTCGCGGAAGCCACCTGAGAAAACCGCATAACGCCGTGGTCAGTTAGGGCGATACATCGTCCTCTGGCATATCTTTGATGAGGTAGACCGACGTGATAGAGGGGAACAAGGCGTTGGACAACGATTTGAATAATGTGGCGCCCTTAATCGTATGGGAAAACTCTGTCAAACGGAGGGACTGAGTGTCCAACCCGCTGGACCCAGGCACCGTGATTCTCTCGTGTAGGGAAGAAACGTATCGTACCTCGAGGTTCGTGATGGGGAGTTGGCTGCAAAGCCTGGACCAATCGTAGTCCGACCAAGGATTTTGATCCTTGAACGAGAAAACCCAGAGACATTTGAGCGATGGGAGGTTAAGAAGGGACAACACGCATCCGCGCGTCGCTTTGTGTACCGAAAGTCGAGCCAGGTGAGGTAGCTCGATGGGTTCCTCCCGCCGGTTACTGAGCGGCTCCCGTACGTCCAAATCAGCGAGTTCGAGGGACTCGAGCGACGCGTTCCTCCGGAAGAACTCAGCGAGAGTTGCAAGTTCGATGCCCACGGGACCTTTGAGCTTGACATTTGTTGGCCGGTCGAAGCGCTTCTCGATGGACAGGATCTTCAGTCTCGGTAGCCTGCCAGGGCGCAGGTTCGCGCAACTAGTTTTGTGGATGCTTGAGTCTGGGGGACACATCAACCCAAACGAATTCTTTCAGGTTGGACCATTCGCAACTAAGCTGTTGTTGGAGGGTTTGGCAATCCACTCGAACTTCTAAGCGCTTAACTTGATCCCGACGTTGCAGAATGAGGTTAACTGCTCCTTTGATGTTTGTCTGAAGAAGAGGGTAGCATGAGTACCTCGCGGCGCACCGGGGTAGTACCTTGATCAGGACAAAGAGAAGAGCCTTTCGAGTGCGCGCGATCTGGGCGTCCACCATGGCCAAATCTTGGCCGCTAATGTGGATGTCACGGAGGATCGCCATCCGTCGCTGACAGACGTGGGACAACGATAAGACTCGGTCGAAATTATAAATCGTAGGGTCGGATGGAATGACCATACAATAGAGTATCTCAAAAAGAATTTCATCTTGGAAATCGCCGATCTTTCGCGCCTCGTTTCGTTTGCTCTTAAACTGTCAGCGGTCGTCTACACGAAATTTCTCGTTGACCAACCTCGACACAGTGGTGGGTACAACGCAGGAGACTGGAACCTCCAAGCTGGTTTCGAGTGCATTTGACAGAAAATGAAGGTGTGTGCACTTGACCAAGAGAGATAAGAGATTGGGTAGAGGGGGAGTGAATCGTTAATACCCTGGTTACCCTCGAGGCTTGGTCCATGGCAGGTTCGTCAGGTCGGGGAGCAGAATCCATTGGCAAAACAGATTCACTCATTCCAGTCACGAGCGTAAGATTGTAGGGTTACCGACGTGTTTGGTCAGGGCACCGGCACCAAGGTACTGGTGTGGACGGAGTGCTCGACCGCTAGTTGTAGGGTAAACCACGCGGTCCTACACTTGCCGAAAGTGAATGTAGGTTCGAGAGTGGGAGAGGGGCGAACACTCAAGGTCGAATCGGTGAACATAAATACAGGTAAGTAGCGCCTTTTGGGGTTCCAACTACCACAGGATTCGGTGTTTCCACTTTTCACGAGCCATCACAAAACGTTATGACTCGTAGACATTATCGAGGCCAGGAAAAATTTACAGCTCAACCCTGTGGGGTTTCCGAATTCCAGAGGGCCCATTTCCTGGGTCTCGATCCTCGATAGGCAAGTAGGCCGACGAGCGCTGAAGCCAGTAAACCGTGTAAATGACGGTATAGCAGTGGGTCTGGGCGCCTTTTGTTAAGTCAAGAGCTTCCCGTGTCAGTAGGGGACCTGGAGAGGGTGCCACGCCCCAGAGGAAGACGAGCGAGCGTGGGAACTGGGAAGATCCGATCCAAGTTTGATCTCGTCGAAGCCTCTCCGCCCCTCGATCACGAACGGTCATCATCTCTTCCTGCCCACGGTCATCTCCGTATCGACCGAGCGGAATATCCTCGTCCCGTATCCCACATCTCTTGCGAACCTCGTATCTTCTTCGTCGGTTTACGATTCTCTGTGAGTAGTCTATTCACCCGACGCAAATCACGGTCGGGAAAGTTTCGTACGTTTATTGGCTCCGAGGTTGACGTTGGTGACGGTTTTATTGCGACATTTTCCTGATTGTTTACGCTTTAGGTTGCGTATAACCCAGCATGGCCGCGAAGTCCAAAGGAACAAACATGACGCCTATCCCCCCCCTGGGGGCGGACGAAAGGAAAATCCTTCAAACGCGTAGTGCCAGAGCTGGCCTCCAGGTGCGTTCTTCCTTCCTTGCGTCACTTTTGCGACTGACATCATATCTTCGATCTATCGTCGATCTCCTTTTGATTTCATTCCCTCGGTTCCATACAGTTCCCGGTGGGCCGTCTCCATCGATACCTCAAACAACGGACGCAGAATAACATGCGAGTTGGAGCGAAAGCGGCAGTTTATTTGGCAGCCGTTCTAGAATACCTCTCCGCGGAGGTTCTCGAATTAGCCGGTGTGTCCCTTCTCATCCCGACTATTCCCTCTGGGCCTAATCACCACACGCTCTTGGAAAATTGTATTCTCTATCAGGTAATGCCGCCCGAGATCTCAGAGTCAAACGCATTACACCACGTCATCTACAGCTGGCCATCAGGGGAGACGAAGAACTGGACTTGCTCGTGAAGGCGACCATTGCTGGGGGAGGAGTTATGCCGTTCATTCATAAGTCCCTCACCGCGAAGCCAGGGAGGCCGATCCAGGAGGATGCAGTCTAACTCGGCTCATCACCACTGCATGGGAAATACTGTTCGGGGTGATTCCCTAAATCAGTTTCTTGTCCACGTTCTTGATGCTTGATTTGCAGTGACGAGAAAGGTGGTCTTTCGATGGACGGATCCTTCTCGTACGATACCCACCTTCGGAGGATCCGCGAGGTGCTATCTTCTCATCCGATTACCTCCCGTCTACATGATAGTATGTCGTAGGATTTACGTCAGTTTCTCCCCAGTATCTTCTCACCCCTTCTGTTTTCCCTCTAATCTCCAACCACTCGCGCCTTTGTAACATATGTACAATCTCATCTCCAAGCCGGTCGCTGGGGACAATGAGATTCATTAGCGTGGTATTCGGTGAATTGTACAGTTCGCAAGAGTACAATAATTGGAGTATTCGGAGTTTACAGCAGCGTAAATGAGCTTTGTAGAGGGTATGAAACAGATCAGATACAAACAAGGCGATCAAGAACAGGAAAAGTGGACAAGACAGGGGGGGCAACATTTTAGTCATTTTCGCGCAGCCGGTTTAGTGCTTTGGCGTTCTCCTGAACCTGTTCCAGAACCCACCGGACCTGGAACGGTAGGGACCAGGGTCAGCGGCACCCAACCTCGTTTGCCTCCTCCTTCCGAAACAAACGGTGAAACCAGCAAAGAGCAAAAGAATTAACGCGACAAAGGTCATCCAGAACGCCGGCGCGGTATTGGTAACAAAGGTCGAGCTGTTTAACGTCCCAACCTTGCGCTTGACGTATGCGAAGAGGGCGATATCAATAGCAAATGCGATAAGGGTAAGGGTTGCAGCGAGGAACGATGCAAGGGAAGCGAGGAGGGTAACCGTAATGTGGGTGGAGAAGGAGAGGAGGAGAGCAATGAATGACACGACGGCGGCTGAGAGGGAAGGAACGTGTGAGGCCCGCACTAGACCCACGGATATGAACCGCTGATGACGTACCGACTGGATGAACAGCCAAGCCTCGAGTCCAACTAGATCCGATGGTAGCCGAGGAGGTGTTATCCCGAACAATGACGCTGTAGGCATACCCGCCGGTGCTACACTCGCGACTGCCAGCTTCGACGGAACAGTAAGACCACAGCCCGAACTGTGCAGACGACCACTTGTTAGAGACCATCTATGCACGTCAGGGAGCAGATTACTCACTTTCAGCTGGCTAATCGCCGAAGGTGTGGTCGACCCTTGAGCCGCCCCCACATAGACGTTCCCAGACTTGACATGGGACCTGACGAAGTCGATGGCGGGGAGATACGGGAGAGACACGGAGGTGATTATGAGCAGCACGGTGGCTGCAAGGAGGAACAGTACACCGGGGACGCAGAATGTTCGGGACGCCATATGAGACTCGGATGAGAGAGAGGAGGAAGACGCCTGGAAATGCATTTTCTGCGAATTTATGGGAACCGACCTGACGCCGTGTGGAAAACTGTCATGACGTCACGCACGTCAAAATGTGGGAGCAAATATCCGAATAAAGAAACAAAGCGCCCGATCCTTCCCTCAAAATTCAGTCGGTGGAGCGGATGGACATGGGATCCAACGTCGTACACGTTCGCCAGTAAACGTGGCTGGGGAATGGGAATTACCAAGGCGATTTTTATTTCGTATATAAGTATCATCGTAATCCGCGTTGCTCGTAGTGACTCTTTAAACCATCGGATCTACTCCCGAGCGATCGCGCGACATACCAACCTAAGCCCAATTCCTCCTCTGTGCAACCACGACCGTCCCTCCGCGTCAACAAAGTATGAGCAACTTCTCTCGGCTGCTTGGGGAGATCCCGCGAAAATTGTGGTCGTGTGTGGTGACGACAAGATCACGGAAGTTGAACATCCCGGGGCCAAGTGGTAAAGGTAACTCGGCGGAAGGTAGGGGTTTAGGCGCAGAGGACCGTTTCCACCTTCTCCAGCAAGAGGTGTTTCTTGAGGTCGCAGAAGTCAAGGTCGGGCAATACCTGAGACAGTTTCAGAGGGAGGCCATATGCCTTACTTGCAACTGTCGCACCTGATATCCGAAGTCGATAGAATGATGTTCTAAGGTTTCGCAAGCAAGCACGGATCGATTGCTCCGCCTCCTCGTTGCATTTTTGGGAACCATAGACCTTGAGAAATTCCGTGGGACGGAGCGGGCCCGGAACCCATCTCAGAACACCTGTCCACCAAGAGATTATCTGGGTTCAGATGAACCGAAAACATTCCTCCTGGACTGATGGGTTCGAGAGCATGGGGGATGCGTTTCTATACAGGTTTAGTTCAGTTCGACAAACGTGCTCGACCGGACAACCTCCATACCGACGGAGTTTCGTCAAGGATTTGTCTGGTGTTCGTAGATTATCCTCCGTCTGTAGAATGAGGTGGTACCGGGAAGGTTTAACCCATCTCCCTCAGGTCAAGTTATACGTGAGGGGAGGTCGGGATGGTGCCACGGACGGTCGATGATGAGAGGGTGTCTTCCCGTTGGACGGGTTGTTTCTTCTGACGAAGCTTTACCCAGGTGGAGAGAGATTACGCTCTTTTCGAATCGACCTGTGCGCGCTGTTTGTCAACGCGTGTCCTGCAGGGTGGAGAGCAACCCTGGGTCTGCTTCCATTTTGCGTACGATGTGTGGGTGGTGGTCAAGCACTAAAACCTGGACGGCGAGCGATGCGGCATTCGAGGAGGGGTGAGAGAAAATGGAGAGGCGACAGGGGATTTCCTCTTTGGGCCTGCGGTGTCTTGCGGCTGAGGACTTCGGTCACCTTGCAATCTTTTCATCTCGCTTTCCACAACCAAGTAGCGTATATGACTCGTGGGGGATTGGTTGCTCGACCACAACGTACTGCTGTCCTGATCCTGCTCGTGGGTCGAAAATTCCGCAACCCGCCAAAAGGACAAACATGACCTTACACCCGCAAAACAAGCTGAGTAAAGATTTCTCAACACACGATCCCGGGGAAGCTTGTTGTGGACACCCGGTGGTATCATGCCCTGGAGGATGACCAACGACAATCTAAGGGTACTATTGCGGGGGAGAACAGGAACGATTTACGGGAGGAGAAATAGGACTAGAGGACAACTAGGCCTCCTATCAAGTTACCGGTCCCCACACCCTACATACCGACTTCCCCTGGGACATTCATAAGGACTCTGAATCTGACTCTGAGCTGCAGCCATCGGAGGCACGATCATCGGTCACTTTGACTGGGTACACTGCAGGGGGGACCCAATTAAGGGAGGCGAGTGAAAGATGGTCAAACAACTGTTGAGAGGTTGGTCGGACTGAACTCGATTCGCTCCAACACGATTGCACTAGTCCCCAAAGTTGGTCTGAGAAGCCAAGAGATTCGGCGTCAACGGGTTTCGCTGGGCGCTCATCTCTCAGGATGGCGAGAATGGGACTGTAGCCGAACAGATGATGGAATGGTTGGAGGCCGGTCAGAACCTGGGATGGGTAAATAGGGACAATCATGGCAAGTGCAACTGGCTCACCTCGTATATCACCATACCAAGTGCATAACAGTCTGATTCACGAGTCCGTCGGCCATTGGAACCAAAGAGTAGCTCTGGACTCATCCAAAGATATGTCCCCCCTGAATAAAATCACTTTCAGAGGAGGGGAGTATGCTCGGGGCAGTCATGGTCATGAAACTGAAGCCGGCCACACGAGTGGTGCCTGTATCATCAATGAGGATGCTTTTCTGCTTTGCTTGTCATTAAGGCAATGGCACATCAAGAATATGAGACCAACCCCTTTGAGATCCCCATGAACAATCCCAAGTTCATGAAGATAGGTCACACCAGACATGACTTCGGAGAGCTGAGGTCATTGATGAGTAAAAAGGATGACAGGAAGGAAAGAAAACTCACTAATTGTAAGCGATTTTGCTGTGGATTTGATCTTGCATACTGCATCACACTCCCATTGGACATCCACTCAGTGAGAATGCAGGAGTAGCTTGGGTCTGTAGACACAGGAACCCCCAACAGGGGCAAGAGGTTTGGATGGGACAAATGTTTCCAAATGACAACCTCTTTAAGGATCTGCTAGTTGAAAGCTGAGCGATGGTGGTCTGAGAGGTAGATCAAAACCACCTCAAATGTTACATCAGCACCCCCCCTTGTGCAGAGACGCTT